>BNJT01002572.1_pt1 | contig 239862 bp, 306 predicted proteins | sample 8540491 | NCBI WGS metagenome assembly BNJT01 (sample SAMD00202455, study PRJDB9452) | human saliva metagenome | host: Homo sapiens
TCATCAATTATGTGCTGGTTCATCCTGATTATCATGGCCGAGGTATTGCTGGTCGTTTGCTAGAAATGGTGAAAGAGGCATATAAGTCTTACTTGTACATTAATGTTATGATTGGTGATAGCAAGAATGCACCATTTTACGAGAAGCATGGATTTTAAAAGTAAAAAGAAAGATTCCTTACCGATGCAATATCGGAATGTGCCGAAATATACGAAAAAGCTGATTGCTGGATAATCTGTATGGAAAGTAACTGTTCAGATTATTAATAAAAGGCTACACGTACATAGCGTTACGTGTAGCCTTTGTTATGTAAAACGGTATATACTAAAATAGATATGTAGATACGATGGAGAAGGATATGGATATATTAATACGAAAAGCGACAACCTCTGATTTAGATTTAGTGACACATATAGAAGCAACTTGTTTTCCGCCTGCTGAGGCGGCGCCTCGTGAGGCTTTTAAGGAACGATTAGATCATTACGCAGGTCAGTTTTTAATTGCCTTTGACGGCGATACACCTATTGGTTTTATCGATGGTTTTGTAACGGATGATGAAATCTTAACGGATGAGATGTTTGCCGATGCTTCTTTGCATAACCCTAATGGCGCATGGCAGATGATTTTTGGTCTAAATACAATGCCAGAATACCGCAATCGTGGTGTAGGTGGTCAGTTGATAGAGGCTTTTATAGAATTGGCTAGAGAGGAAAAACGTAAAGGTGTCATTCTAACCTGTAAGGAAGAAAAGATTCACTATTACGCCAAGTTTGGTTTTGTAAATGAAGGTGAATCAGAGTCTGATCATGGCGGTGCTAAATGGTATCAGATGCGTCAGTTCTAGTCTTTTGTTAGTGCAATATAGTTATTAATCGATATAAATGATGATTTGACGGATATTTTTTACAGACTATCATAAAACTGAAACTATAACATCAGTTCACAAATAAAAGAAGCTGAAATCTTTGCAGTGCATTGATTTCAGCTTCTTTTTATTGGGAAAAAAATATGTAAGTTTCTACAATTCATGTAATTAGACTACAGAGATTTGCTTATCTTTGTGTATACCAAAATCCATATGGTTCATTAAATGATTTCTTTCACTTGCGCCACGCCTTTATCGGTCAGAATATAGTACCCATTTGTTACATACAACAAGCCTTGCTTCTTAAGGTGTGATGCGGCTTGGTGTGTATAGTCTGGCTTCCAGTTCAAGTGTTCGTGAATGGTGCCGATACCGTTTTCGATGGCCGCCACAGGTGTATTCATATGGGTATAGATGTGGCAGAGCATCATTGTTTCTCGATAGTGACGACGCAGGTGGCGTTGGCGAAGATAGGTTGCAATATAGCCCGTCTTTGGCGTGCAAATAACGGCAATTAATAAAGGCGAGACCAATCGTTGTTGCGATAGCGCCTGCAATGGATACGTCTAGGGTGAAAGCGACTTCCGTACCGATGACGGCACAGATAATGCCGATGATGATACTGCTAGTGAGCATGGCTTTCACAGAGTCCGTCCATAAATAAGCGATAACCGCAGGTCCGATCATGAGGCCGATAACGAGGATAGCACCTACTGCTTGGAAGGAAGCCACCACGGTGAGGGATACCATGGTCATGAGCACGTAGTGGATGAGGGCGGGCATGAAGCCGAAAAGCCCTGCCAATAGTGGATCGAAGGTAGATAGCTGCAATTCCTTGTAGAAGAGCATAACTAATAGGAGGTTGATGACCGCTACCCCAAGGGAGATCCATAGTGATACAGGACCTAAGTCGGTGCCGTTTACAATCCATCTGTCGAATGGGAGCGAAACGCGATTTCCCCAGAAGTGCGGTATCTACGTCAAGGTGTGCGTTGCCGCTATAGAGACTGACGAGGATGATGGCAATGGAGAAGAGGAGCGGGAAGATGATACCAATGGACGCATCTTCGTTGACGAGGCCCGTGTTATGAACCATCTCTGTAAGCCATACCGTTCCTACGCCGACTAAGGTTGCCCCTACTAAAAGCAAGGGTGAGTTTAAGTCTTCCGTTACAAAGAAAGCGAGCACGATGCCGAGGAATACGGTGTGCGTAATGGCGTCGGCCATCATGGACATGCGGCGCAGCACGAGGAATACACCAGGGATAGCGCACGCGATGGATACTGCAATGGCGATGAGTAAAATCTCTGTATGTACTGTCATGGGGCACCTCCTATGCGAGGCTGTCCACTCTCTGCTCTATATATCTTTTGTTGCAAATCGGCAGGACTTATCTTTGCGGTTTCTGATAGTAAAGCTTGCTTTTGATTGTTTGTTTTTACGATATTGCCACAAAGATGCCTCTATTAGGTGCAAAATATGAGGCTCAATAGTACGATAACCGACAGAATGACGATGATCGCAGGCCCTGTAGGCAGTTTTTGTACTGTTGTACTCCAAAGGGTACCGCCCATAGCGGAGACCATGCCGAAACATCCTGCTAGTATACACATGGTACCTAGCTTGTTTGTCCACTGACGGGCCCCTACGGCCGGTGCAATGAGTAGAGAACTGATTAAGATAGCACCCTACTGATTGAATGCCGATGATGATGGTCATGATCAATAGGGAACGATATAAAATGAGTGTAAAGGTGACGGGAATTTGCAATGTTTTAGCGTATTCTACGTCGAAAGAGATGAGTTTTAGCTCTTTCCAAAATAAGGCTGTTAAAACGATAATAATGAGCGCTGCCGCCGATGTAATGTACACATCGCGGGCTAATATGGTGGCGGCCTGTCCAAATATAAATTTTGAAAGCCCCGCCTGACCTGCATTGTTTAGACTTTGAAGGTAGGTGAGTAGAACCATACCAAGACCAAAGAAAGCAGATAGTATAGTAGCCAGAGCGCCATCGAATTTGATTTTACTGTTTTCTACGGTGATGGTAATGAGCCACGCTGCAGTGATAGAGGACAGGGCAGCACCTATAATCAGTACTTCAATGTCTTTTATGCCGGTCAGCAAGAACGCGATGACTACACCGGGCAGTGCTGCGTGGGAGAGGCCATCACCGATGAGGCTTTCCTTGCGCAGTACTGCAAAGGTGCCTGCAATACCACTGGCAAGGCCCAAGAGAGCTGTGCCGAGCAATACCATCTGCGTCGTGTAGGATTGGAGAATGGTCATACAATCCTCCCCTTGCCGTAGGTGCGCTCGATGGCTTCGTCTGTAAAGGTATCTGACTACGGGGCCATAGGCAACAGTTTGCTTATTGACCATCGTTACCCAGTCGAAATACTGAGGCACCGTATTTAAATCGTGGTGTACGACGATAACCGTTTTGCCCCGCGCTTTCATTTCTTGTAAAAGAGAGATGATGGCGTGCTCCGTCGTTTTATCGACGCCCTTGAAGGGCTCGTCCATGAGGTAAATATCTGCCTCTTGTACGAGGGCTCTCGCGAGGAATACACGCTGTTGTTGGCCCCCTGAAAGTTGACGGATTTGCCTGTTTACATAGTCGCTCATGCCCATTTTTTCAATCATGGAGAGGGCGAGCTCCTTATCCTTTTTACTTGGTCGTTTGAACCAACCTAGATGACCATAGCGGCCCATAAGGACAACGTCTAATACGGTAGTAGGAAAGTCCCAGTCTACACTACCGCTTTGAGGGACATAGGCGATTTTCTTGTAATCCTTTTTGTCCATCGCTAAGTGGTGGTCGATATAAAACTTAACACTACCTGAGATAACTGTTAATAGGCCTAACATGGCCTTTAATAATGTAGATTTACCAGCTCCATTAGGGCCGACGATGGCCGCTAAAGAACCGATGGGTACCTTCATATCTACGTCCCATAATACGGGTTTTGTCGTATAGGCTACGGTCATATCTTCAACTTCAACGGCCCATTCCATGGAGACCTCCTTTTATTAATAAGTGCTACTAGCTATATTGCTAGTAGCACTTGTACTACTATGGGAGTACTTTTTTTTACTTTGTTTTTAAAAAAAAATACTATTTTTTATTTAGTGCTTTTAACGATAGTATCGATGTTGGCTTTTACCATGCCGATATATGTGCCGCCTTCAGTGCCTTCAGAACCGAGGGAGTCGGAGTATAATTCGCCACCGATGGCAACGTTCCAGCCTTTAGCCTTAGCTGCTTCTTGAACGGCTTCAATTGTTTTGTGTGGTACAGAAGATTCTACGAAGATCGCTTTTAATTTTGTGATCTACGATGAAATTGAACCAGTTCATTTACATCTTGTGTACCTGCCTCTGTAGCAGTACTAACACCTTGCAAACCTTTTACTTCAAAGCCGTACGCGCGAGCAAAGTATTGGAAGGCATCGTGAGCTGTTACGAGAACGCGAGATTCTTTTGGAATAGATTCTGCTTGTGCTTTGATGTATGCATCTGTTTCATCTAATTTAGTGAGGTATGCATCATAGCGTTTTTTGAAATCCTCTTTGTGAGCTGGATCTGCTTTTGCAAGACCTTCATATACAGCTTTTGCTGCAAGTTTCCAGTTAGCTACATCGAAACCAAATATGAGGGATCTTTAGTTTTTACACCATCCTCTTCGTCAAAGTCGAGTAGAGTAGCTGGATCAATAGCGTCGGATACGCGGATGGTCGCTTTATTTTGTTTTGTTAAATTGTCGAAAATGGAACCCATTTTACCTTCTAAGTGAATGCCGTTGTACACCACAACATCTGCTTTAGACATAGTTGTTACATCGCCGGCGCTCGCTTGATAGAGGTGAGGGTCTACGCCAGGACCCATGAGTCCTTGTACAGATACATGGTCACCGCCAATTTCTTTTACTAAATCCGTTAACATTGTCGTTGTGGCAACGACGTTTAATTTTTTCTGACTGTCTTGCGCCGGGTCTTTTCCACAGCCTGCTAATGCAAACAACATAAGTGCTAATGATACGACGATTAATAAGATCTCGATTGAATTTCATAGTAAACCTCCTTTTTATAGGTACTGCGTTTAAAATCTTTCGTTATCTTGTTAATACAAAAATGATGTAATCTACCCCGATTTAAGCGGAAAAATAGCCGCTACTAACGTAGCGGCTAGTGGCAGTTATACGGTTTTCTGCTAAGGTCACGATCGTTTAGTGGATGAGAGATTGTAGATGGTTTGGCCCAATGAGAGCAACGATACCAAGTACTATCATGACCTTCATTTGAATACGCTTTCTACGTCTCATGATGAACCTCCTTTGTGTAATTTTTTTGTCATATCAACCTGATATGTAAGTCCGAACAGTTATCTTGAAATTTAATATATCATAAATGAGAAAATTTTATCAATAAGAAATTTATTCTTTAAAATATTCATCTTTATTTAGTATGATATTATGCATAGACAAAAATGAATAAGGAGGCTTATTATGAATAAATTATTCCGATACACTGCTGCAGCTGTACTTGTTGCATCTTTCGGCATGTTAGGTAATTATACAGCTGATGCGGCAAAGTTCTTAGAATCTCCAAGAGAGGTTCATATTGTAAAACCTGAGTTGCCTGAGATTCCTCAAACGGCTACGGTGTCACCAGATATGCGCGTACGCTTCTTGATTGATAAAAAAGGGAATGTTAAAAATGTTTTCGTTGAACGCTCCTCTGGTTATTCTCCTGTTGATGAAGCAGTAAAAAAAGCAATCATGCAGTGGAATTTCACACCTGCCATTGGCACGGATCAAAAGGCTCATGAATCTATTATTGGGATGACAATTACTCTGCCTAAGCATGCTGTAACAGCTAAATAAGGAGATAATGATGAATAAAGTGTTGCGTTGTACGATGTTGAGCGCATTGTTTGTAACTGGTTTGGCGGCCTCTGTATTGGCGGCGCCTTATCAACCGCCTACAGCGGTATCTACGCCAGCTGTAGACCAAGCGGTTCTTGCCAGTTATAGCGGTGCTGTTCATGGTGCAGATGTACGTTTTACCATCAATGAAGATGGCTCTGTAGGGGATATTGAGATTGTAGCATCTAGTGGATCTAGCGCTGTTGATGCGGCTCTCGTTGAAACTATTTCTACATGGCGATTTAATCCTGCTACAGACTCTAATGGTAATCCGGTAGCATCTTCTAAAACTGAATATATTGATTTTTAATATCTAATAAAAGCACTCGTACATGGTATGGGTGCTTTTTGTGTGAAATTTTTACAAAATAATAAAACTGTATCTATAGCTACTGAAAATTACTTTCAAAATGATATAATAAAAATATAAACATCAAATCATCAATTAGCCCTTGGAGGTATACACATATGAATCCATTAAAACAAAAGCTAGATATTAACAATGAACGTTACCGAATTATTGTGTCCGTTAAAGAAGATTATTTAGACGGCAAAATTGTCCTTAGAAGAGGGCAATCGTATTTTAAAAGAAAAACTAGGTACTTGTACGCCTGATGAGTTTGCCTATGCAGAGCAAAGTTTAAAAGGTGTTTACAAGGATGAAGAAATCTTAGATAAGATGGATGACCTATTGAACTTGTTCGATGGCGTATTAGTGCGCGCAGAAAATGAGTATCCTGAAAATCATCCGTTGTGGGTGTACTTAGAAGAAATCAATGCTGTTGAAAAGGTTGCTCTTGAAGCAGATGAATTATTAAAGCAAGAGAAGTTTATTAAGAACCCTTGGCTTGGTATCTTTGATTCTTTAGCGCAATGGAGAACGCATCTGTCTCGTAAGCAAAATCAACTGTATCCAATGCTAGAGGATCATGGTTTTGACCGCCCAACACGTATTATGTGGACCTTTGATGACGGCGTACGCGATGCTATCTCTGCATCCTATGCTTTGCTACGGGAGGATAAATACGAAGAATTCTTAGCGTCTGTACCAGAAACGTTAGAGAAGTTACGTGATTTGAACTCCAAAGAGTTAGAAGTACTATTGCCGACATCGTATAAACTGTTAAGCGACGAAGAGTTTGTGCGCATGAGCAAAAATGACCATGAAATTGGTTATGCTATCATTGATCCACCAGGTTTATATGTAGTGCCAGGCATCAATGATTCTGCGGCGCAACTAAATGCAAATAACTCCGGTCAAAACGGTGTATCTAACGAGTTCCTAAACGATTTGGCAGGACTATTATCCAAATATGTTGGTCCTGTAGGCGGTGCAGCTGTAAATAAGGATGCTGTTCTAGATGTAGCTACTGGCAAATTGACATTAGAGCAAATCAATTTGTTATTCCGTCATCTTCCTGTGGATTTATCCTATGTAGATGAAAATGAACTTGTTAAATTCTACAGCGATACACCACATCGCATTTTTCCCTCGCAGTGCTAACGTTATTGGCCGTGAGGTTAAGAATTGTCATCCAGCAAAATCTGTTCATGTAGTAGAAGAAATCGTTGAGAAGTTCCGTTCTGGGGAACAAAGCCAAGCTGAATTCTGGATCAATAAACCGGGCTTGTTTATCTATGTTATCTACACGGCAGTGCGCGATGAAAATGGTAAATTCCGCGGTGTACTAGAAATGATGCAAGATTGCACTCATATTCGTGAGCTTGAAGGGTCCCGTACATTGTTGACTTGGGATAAAACTGACTTTGTAGGCGATAGTAGTAAAGAAAAATCCTTAGCTCAAGAGGCTGCAGAAGAGGTAGAGGAAGAACCATTAACAGTTGATGCAGATGGTCGATTCCATATCGATGCAAAAACGACGTTGTCTAATTTGATCAAACAAAGTCCAGATATTGTAGATCATTTGATTTCTTTAAATCCTAAATTCGAGAAATTAAAAACACCTATGGTAAAAGTAATGGCCAAGGTAGCTACTATCAAGATGATTGCAGAGCGCGGTGATTTTTGATGTAGATGATTTGATCGGTAAAATCGACGCATTCATTAATAAAAAAATAAGAAATAATTGAACTTTTAAATGTGAAAGAGGCAAGGTCTTAGGGCCTTGCCTCATTTTATTTTGTTATTATTATTATGCTGTGACTATGAACATTGAATCATATGTTGTTTACTTTGGTTGCAGCATTAAGGAATGATTAGTTATCAATTTTTATTATTAGAGATGTGTTGCACTAATTCAAAATAAACATACAATAATTTCCTATAATTCATCTGTTTTGTGTATACAAATTTGATTGAAAAAGGGTAAAAATAGAAAATAATGAAAGTATTTGCAAAAACAATATTTTCATATATTGATATACTTTTTATAAGAGAAATTACTAAGATATTTAAAGGTGAGGATCTAGATACTATGTCTACAAGACGCGTTTGGAAGCAAAGTGAAATTAAAACAAACCCATTATTTTCTAAGATGCGCAGTACTATTGAAACTGCATTTTATGGGAACAATGTAACGCCTGTAACATCCGTTGCACAAGCGTATCAACTTGCCGCTGAAGAGCCAGGTGTTATCGTCCTCGATATGCCTGTATATAAACCATGCGAGCAAGGTTTGCCAACTGATGCAAAGGTACTAGTTACAAATGATGGTAAAACTACAGGTCGCTATGCAAAAGCTCGTCGTATTATTGGCGATGAAGGTATTGATGAAGTAGAACTTTCTAATATTGCACGTGATGCTGTGTATGATAGCCGCGATAAAGAGTGGCTTGCTGCTGAGCTATTGTTGGTTTAGATAAAAAATTTACCGCTCGTGCTCATTTGATGATTCCAAAAGATCACGCATCTACTTTGTATTCTTGGATCATGAACTTCAAGTTCTTTGATGCAGCTGTGAAAGAATTCTACGATGATAGTTTAGAGATCCCAGAAGGTGATATCTACATCTACTCTGATCCAGATTATATTGTACCAGGTCATCCAGGTGGTCTTGCTATCTTTGACCCTGCTCATAACTGTGCCATGATTCTTGGCATGCGCTATTTTGGTGAGCACAAAAAAGGTACCCTTACACTGGCATGGTCCTTGGCTAATCGCCTCGGCTATGTTGCTTGCCATGGCGGTATGAAACGTTACAACCTTGATAATGGCAAATCCTATACTATCGGTGTATTCGGCTTGTCCGGTTCCGGTAAATCTACATTGACTCATGAAAAACATGATGGTCGTTATGATATCTCTATCTTGCATGATGATGCGTATATCATCAATACTGAGGATTTGAGTTCTATTGCTCTTGAACCTACGTACTTTGACAAAATGCAAGATTACCCTGTGGAACATCCTGCTAATGAATTCTTGTTAACACTACAAAATGTAGGCGTAACTATGGATGACGAGGGCCGTAAGGTTGTATTGGCTGAAGACGTTCGTAATAACAATGGTCGTGCTATCAAATCTCAATTCTGGACAGAGAACCGAGTAAATTACGTAGACGAGCCAGTTAATGCTATTGTATGGCTTATGAAAGATAAAACATTGCCACCGATCCTCAAAATTGATGATCCTGTACTAGCATCTACAATGGGTGCCACACTTGCTACGCGCCGTTCTACAGCGGAAAAACTCGATGCTCATGTGGATCCAAATGCACTTGTTATTGAACCGTATGCAAATCCATTCCGTACATATCCATTGGCTCTTGATTATGAAAGCTACAAAAAATTGTTCTCTGAATGTGGCGTAGAATGCTACATTATGAATACAGGCTTTCTTCTTGGACAACAAAGTTCCAAAAGAAGTGACTCTTGATTTGTTAGAACGTTTGGTAGAAGGTACTTTGGAATTTAAACCATTCTATAAATACCCGAACCTTGAGTATGTAGAGGTTCCTGGTTTTGAACCACCATTCCAAGTGCGTGAGTACCATCACCAATTACACAAAGCTTTTGAGTTCCGCTATGACTATGTAGAAAAACCTTATTGGTCATAAAAATGAATTACCAGAAGAAGTATTAGAAGTACTTAAAACATTAATGTAATCTCAAAAACTTTATTAAACTCCTCAATATAATATTGAGATTGTCTAACTGCTCAAAGAAAAAGGCCCTCCATATGGAGGGCTTTTTTTGTTGTGCATAAGTTATTATATTACTATGGCTCGTCATATATCTTGTATTTTTGGTAATATATAGTTATAATAAAAATCATAATGTTTTTGTTATAAGGTGTTTCTATGGATATAAAAAGATATTAAATACATAAGTACTATTGTCGAGATGGCATCGTTCTCTAAAGCGTCTAAAAAAATTATATATTTCTCAGCCTGCGTTGAGTCAAAAGTATTCGTCGTATCGAAGCAGAGTTAGGTGTTCCTATGTTTGCTCGTGATCGCACTAAGGTGGTACCGACGGCTGCAGCGTTACAAATTGCAAAAGAAGGGATGCCATTAGTTCATAAAGTAGAGGCTTTAACACAGTCTATTATCAACCAAGGTACAGATGTGGCATATCACGTGCGAATTGGTTTGTCCCAGTTTTATGGTCATCATATGTTAGGTAAAACGCTAAAGAGCTTTCAAGAAATTGAACCATCTTGGGAGTTCCATGTGGTAGAAGGTGAATCTCACTTCTTAGAGCAACAGATTTGTGATGGTTTAGTTGACGTAGGACTATTCCCGACACCGATTTATTCTCAAGCTCTTGAAAGCTATCCCGTACTTGATGAGCAAATTTTACTAGCTATTAGCGTAGAAAATAAAAAAGCCATCGCTATTGCAGACTCTCTCATGACGCCTGATGGCATTCGGGAAATCGCACCGTTTGGACCATTTCCATTTATTCTTTTGCGAGAGGGCTTAAAGCTACGGTCTTTGGTAAATCGATTATGCCAAGCGGAGTCCTTTGTGCCTAAAGCGGTCATTGCATCAGAAACATTGGATACTTGTCGCTCTTTAGTAGAAGATGACTATGGAATTACTTTCTTGCCGAGTACACTTAATAGTAAGAGGGATGAAGATAAGGTTAAATTTTATCCCCTTGCATCAAAACTTTGCTTCCGTCAATTAGTTCTTGTTGCAAGATCAGATAGAGCAAAACGATTCCATTTGCCTGAAGTGGCAAATATTATGCAGAAATTCTTATAAATTACACAGATGGAATATTAGAGTGTTTAGTATTATTTACGAATAATAATTTATATAAAACAATATCTAAATATAGTATTCTATAGATAAAAGAGGTTAATTCCCTAAGCTTGCAGGAATTAACCTCTTTTGATTTCGTGAAAAGAAAAACTGAAAAATATCGAATTTGATAAATATAGATAATTACAATGTCATTTAGAAACATAAATGAGTCAAAAAATTCTCAAAAAAACAATTGACAAATGTCCTGTCAAAAAAATATACTTAAAGTAGGTTTAAAAACATATTTGTGAGATAGGATTTAAAAGCCCACAAGTATGGTGGATTTAAAAAAATAAAAAGTAAAAAGTAGAATATGTTTTTCTTGTTATTGACGGTTGGCCTATGTAGGCTCCTAGGAGGTTTATTATGAGTAAAGACGTGGAAAATAAAAATACCCAGGAACACAGCCATGGTGAACAACAACATCATCATCACCATCATGATCATGACCATCATCACCATGACCATGACCACTGCCATTGTGGCGGTCATCATCACCATCATGGTCACGATCACGATCATCATCACGACCACGGTCATCATCATGACCACGATCATGAACATGGTCACGACCATAGTCATGCAAAGGCTATGCCGACGGATAAATGGGTGCCACACACTCATGAACCAGGGGTACCTCATGAACATGGCGTAAACGATTACATGAAAGCCGTTGCTGAGTATCGTAAAACTTGGCCTACAAAACAAGATGTTATCGAACAAACACCAGATCCTGCGGTACGCGAAATGATTCTTCGCATGGAGCAAATCGGTTGTGATACAGTGTTTGACCGTTTCGACAAACAACAACCACAATGTACTTGGTATTGCTGGCGTATGTTGTCGTATCTGCTTCATGGGTCCATGTAAAATTACACCTAAGAGCCCTCGTGGTGTCTGCGGTGCTGATGCTGACCTTATCGTAGCTCGTAATATGACACGTGCTGCAGCTGGTGGCTTAACACAACATGGTGCGCATGCTCGTGAAATCTTGATTTCTTTGAAAGCTGCTGCTAATGATCAATTGGATATTCCAATTTTAGGGGAAGAAAAAATTCGCACAGTATGTAAAGCTTTCAACATCCCTGAAGAAGGTCGTTCCTTAAAAGAAGTGGCTAATGACTTGGCAGATGTTCTATTAGAAGATTTGAGCCGTGCATTGCCTGGCGAATATAAAACAATTACAGCGTTAGCTCCAGCTGAACGCCGTGAAGTTTGGAAAAACCTTGATATCTTGCCTATTTCTGCGTACAATGAAGCCTTTGATGCATACCATCGTACATGCGTAGGTACAGATGGCGATTGGGAAAGCAACATGAAACAATTCTTGCGTTGTGGTCTTGCTTTCACATTTCACTGGCGTAGTGGCAGCGGACATCGCAACAGATGCATTGTTCGGTCTAGGTGGTCGTCGTACATCCAAAAGTTAACATCGGTGCCTTTGGAAAAAAGGTTATGTTAACATCGCTGTTCATGGTCACTTGCCAACATTAGTATCCCAAATTTGTACAATTGGTGCCTCTGAAGAGTACTTAGAAAAAGCAAAAGCTATCGGTGCTAAAGGTATCCAATTCTACGGTATCTGCTGCTCTGGTTTGTCCAGCATGTACCGCTATGAAAATGTTATTCCATTGTGTAATGCTATCGGTGCTGAACTTGTACTTGGTACAGGCGCTCTTGATTGCTGGGTAGCTGACGTTCAAGACGTTTACCCTGCTATCATGGACGTAGCACGTTGCTTCAACACAAAAGTTATTACTACATCTGATGCAGCTCGTTTACCAGGTGCAGAACATATCGGTTACGATCATCACCATACAAACTTGTCTGAAACTAAAGAATTGGCTCGTAAAATCTTGGATCGTGCCCTTGAAGCGCATGAATTGCGCAAAGGTATGCCTGTATTCATTCCGCCATACGAAATCACTGCAGAGGTTGGTTTCTCTCCAGAATCCACTGTTAAACATTATGGTTCCTTCAAACCATTGGCAGAGGCTTTAAAATCTGGTAAAGTTCGTGGTATCGTAAACGTAGTAGGTTGTTCCAACCCTCGCGTTATCTACGAGAAAGCAACTGTAGATATCGTTGATACACTTATCAAAAATGGCTGTATCATCACAACAAATGGTTGTGCATCCTTCCCATTAATGAAACTTGGTTACTGTAATACAGATGCTATTAAGAAATGTAGCCCTGCATTGCAAGAGTTCTTGGGCGATGATCAACCGCCAGTATGGCATGTTGGCGAATGTGTAGATAATGCTCGTTCCTCTGGTATTTTTGCTGGTATTGCTGGTGAATTAGGCCTTAACTTGCCACAAATGCCATTTGCAATGTCTAGCCCTGAATGGTCCAATGAAAAAGGTATTGATGCATCCCTTGGCTTCCGCTTGATGGGTATCAACTCTTACCACTGCGTTGAGCCACCTACACAAGGTTCTGATGCTGTTACAAAATGGCTTAAAGAAGACACTAAGGACATCTTAGGTTCTGTTATGTATGTAAATACTGATCCTAAGAAAGTAGCTGAAAAAATCTTAGCTGATATCGATGCTAAACGTGCTGCTTTAGGTTGGGCTGAAGTAAAATAGTTTATCTTTTGATAGATTATAATTTGTAGTTACGTATAAAAACACCCTCTATAGATCTTGCAGTTATTATGACTGCTAGACTTTAGAGGGTGTTTTTTATTGTTTGTGGATAGATTTTTTACTAGTCTTATATTAGCCGTAGTATAATGTACTAATTGTTTTAGACCTATTAAAGTGCGATGGTTTCGCCGTCTTCAGGCACTGCTACATGGCTTTCAATGTTGTTGCCTTTGATAAACTTGCGCACATCCTCACGGCTTGTTGCTGTGTGATTAACTGTATCCATGTGAACCGCAATGATTTTTGCCTCTGGTTTGCGTACCACCATGCGGCCAATATCTTTTGTACCCATAATAATACTATCTTCAAAGCCTAAAACTTGAGCATATCCAGTGTTCATAATAATAACGTTAGGGTCGAAATGATGAAGTGCTTTTTCCACATCGCTTGTCCAAATCTGTATCGCCTACAAGGTACACAGTTGGTTCGTCTGATGCTTTCGAAAAAAATAACGCCCATCGCATCGCCTGCTAATGCTGCGAGATTTAGGGATTTGCATACATTTCTACCGTGCCGTGAGAGCCACCTGTTTTTCTTAATGTAATACCATTAAACTCCAGACTTTCAAAAAAATGATGCGTACATCATTAAAAGCCTTGTGACGTAATAAGTTCTTTGATCCGCTGTATTTTTGTACAAAAAAATAGGAAGTGATTTTTGGAATAGCATTAATTGCCGCTATCATCCCAATGGTCAAGATGTGTGTGTGTAACTACCACTGCAGTTACATTGCTTAATAGATTGGTCCATTGATAGAGGTAAATCAACCATAGGCATTCTTTGTTGATAGTTAAATGTTCCTTCAAAGCCAGGGATAAGTATCTTTTTGGTGCTAAAAATGGATCAATAAGGAATGTTGTATTTTTTTATTGTTAATTTTTCCTGTGGCATTTCGAATGTGAGTATATTGTGTCATAGTTATCTCCTTAATTAAATTATTGTCGATTTAATTGAATAGATTATTATTTGTAATCTCTAGAACTAGTATACCTTATTTTGTTATACTAGTCTCAACAATAATTAACACTATGTTTATTAATAGACACATTGTATAAAAGTGTCTATATTGGAGGTTATATGATAACTCGAAAAGAAATGACACGTATGTTGTTGAAAAGAAGGCTTGCTTAGTTGTTTAGAAAACCATTCTTTTGAGTCTGTAACAGTCACATTGTTGTGTAAAGCTTCAGGTATAACTCGTTCTACTTTTTATTTACACTATAGCAATATCATGGAAATTGTTGATGATTTAGTGGATGATGCAATCGCTTATTCAAAGCCAGGAATGGTAGATAATAATAATTTACAAATTATAGCTAACACCTTATCAGCTGCTTCTAATTCTATTTCGTTGAGAGAAGCATACGATTCTATTTTTGATAGACTGCCATTATGTCAGCGTATTATACGACATAAAAAGTATTTACCTTTATTTTTAGATGAACAAATTTCAGAATATGTATTACAACGCATTATCCGGGAGTGAAAAAGATCGGCAAGGGCTCGTTATGGCAGAAGCACTTGGGATTTCGTTTGATGTAGGTGTATCCGTTTTTGTATTTTTAGTACACGGATTATATGCTATTAATAAAGAATACAAGTGGACTCAGAGTGATGAGTGGTTAGAAGCTCAGAAAATTATTTTTGAATTCGTTTACCGTGGTTTACAAAGCAAATAGTATTTATACTCGCATATGTTTTAGTATTCTATGAAGTTTTTAGACAACGAAAAAAGGACTCCATATGGAGTCCTTTTTTCATGTAAGGGGAGTGTTAGTATTAATATCAAATGAACCATGTATTTAAACAAGTAGTAGGTTTGGGGTTAGTATTACTTGTCGGGAGATAAATACACGTACGGTAACCAGGGAATTGTTACCTCTATTTATCATTTGATGTAGTTATTATAAAAAAACAATAAATGAGTTAAAAAAATGAAGATATTTAATAAATTACTTTAAATTTCTTATATTTCTAAAAAAAACTTCGTAATTTAGTTTAATTATTGTTGATAAATATGGGGCAATTTTGGTATTATATATAAAGGAGAAGTTGTATATTTTATAAAGGTTTAATGCCATTAAGCTTTTATAAAGTATACAGCTCTATAGCATGAGAGGAGCAGTCATATGAGTAAAATATTAACCATATTATCTCTTTTGTGGCTACTCAGTATAGGGGGGACTGCTAACGCAACGGACTGGTACTATGTTGGACCAGATGCATCAGGAAACCAATTATTTATTGACAACGACAGTGTACAAAAGAGTGATTATGATGCACTTTTGTGGCTGCGAGTCAATGAACTGGGTGGCGACGAATTGCGGTACAAAGTTTATATCAGTAGATATAATAGAACCATGGAAACATTGAAGGTTGATGCGTACATGGCAGACGGGACGCCGTATGAAAATGTAGAATTTAATGAAAACCCTGAGCCTATTGAGGGTAATACTAATGGGCATGCTATTTACAATTTATTATGGAATTAAAAGAACCATCTAGCACAGCAAACTAGATGGTTCTTTTTATGTGTAAAATATTTATAAATCCTTAGGAATATTATTTATATACTACATTCTCAGAACATTGAGAATGGTATATACATGAAGTGATTAAACTTGGGCAGAATTACGGCTCAATTCTAAGTCTTGAATCATTTGAAGATCGTCCTTAGGAGAGCGACCGCCCGTTGTTAAGTAGCCACCAACCATGATGCCGTTTAGGCCACCTTTTTAAAGCGTAAGCTTGTAAGTCTCGTAGATTTACTTCGCGACCGCCAGCAGTACGAATCAATGCGTTTGGCAAGATAAAACGGAATACAGCGAAGGTGCGTAAAGATATCTAGAGGACGTAATGCTTTATTACTTTCAAATGGTGTACCTTTAACAGGGTTCAAAATGTTGAGTGGTACAGAGTCAATATGTAAACGTTTAAGCTCAAACGCCATTTCTACACGTTGTTCTAATGTTTCGTTGAGACCGAGGATGCCGCCAGAGCAAACGCGAATACCTGCTTTTTGAGCATTATCGATAGTAGACATTTTATCTTCGTAGGAATGAGTTGTACAAATATCTGGGAAGTGACTAGGTGCTGTTTCGATATTGGAGTGGTATCGAGTTACACCCACTTCTTTTAATTTGAGAGCTTGTTCGTAAGTTAACAAACCAAGAGAACAGCAGATTTCGAGGCCAATTTCGTTTTTGATACGGTCTAATACGCGAATGATTTGGTTAAATTCATCTGGGTTATTAGTATTACGACCACTCGTTACGATGGAAAAACGAATAGCGCCGGCTTCTTTAGCTTTGCGCGCTGCCTCGAGAATGCTTTCTTCATCCATGAAAGGGTATTCTTGAACACCTGTATCATGATGTGCAGATTGAGCGCAGAATTTACAGTTTTCAGGACATTTGCCAGATCGTGCATTTACAATGGCGCATACATCCACGGAGTTGTCATTGAAATGCTGGCGAATTTTATCAGCCATAGCAAGTAAAATCATAGTGTCATCGTCTGACGTATGAATCAGCTCGATTGCTTCTTCCTTAGTGATTTCGCCGCCGTTCATAATGCGGTTTGCAATAGTAAGGATTTTTTCGTATGTACCCACTTGGGATGGTTGTTGGTCTGTAGGCAAAGCCATAATAGCCTCCAAGAATTGTTAACTTAATAAAAACATAAAATATTGACAATCTGATTGTAAACCTTCGTGCATAAATTGTCAACCAAATGTATTTATTGGTTAACATAGTTAAATCTAGGTTGCTATAAATTTAGTTTGCATTCCCTTTTATGAGAAAAAAATATGTGATTATCCTATAATTTATATTTATTAATAATTTGGAGAAATTTATTTTAACTATATCTTTTTAGGCTAATTGATAGCTATTTTTTTAACTTATCTTTAACGTTTTTGTAGTATAATAGACTATTGTAATTACTATATATAACTATAATAAAAAGTACTAATACAAGGAGTGGATATAGATGCAGCCGTTTCGATTTATACACTGTGGTGATCTGCATTTAGGGGCACCCTTTCAATATGCTACAGGTATTAGCCGCGCCGTTGATCGCGCCGTGAGCGAAGCTACCTATGTAGCCTTTGATACAATCATTGATACTGCTATCGATGAGCATGTTCATGCCGTTGTCATAGCTGGTGATATTTATAATAGCGAAGACCATAATTTAGAGGCTCAAGTGCGCTTTGTGCGCGCCATGTATCGTTTGGCAGAGCATCGCATTGCAGTCTATATGGTGCAAGGTAATCATGATCCTGCTGAAAGCTGGAAGGCGCAACTGCAAATGCCAGATAATGTACATGTATTTTCTAGTGAACAAGTACAACGTTTTCCATTAATTGTTAACAATATAGAAATTGGTGGCGTTTATGGTATCAGTTGTGGTCATGGTAATGAAAGCGAAAATTATGCTCGTCAATATCGTGCTTTTGAACGGGATGAGTTTTCTTTGGCCGTCATGCATGGCACGGTAGGTTCTAGTGTAGGCGCCGAAAATCACAATGTGACTGGTCCGTGTAATTTGACGGATTTAGCTGAGGCCGCAATGGATTATTGGGCTTTGGGACATATTCATAAATCCCAAGTTCTCAGCGAGGAACCTCTTGTTGCATATGCCGGTAATCCGCAAGGCTTACACCGTAAAGAAACAGGTCCTAAAGGGTGCTATTTAGTTTCTGTATCTCACAATGCTCATTGTGAACCGAGATTTATTGAAACTAGTGCCATTCGTTTTGAGGAAATCAAAGATCGATATTGCGGGTATGCAAAATGAATCTGATTTATTGGAAATTTTTGCGCCATAAAAAAAGAAAAACTTGCGCAAGCAGCACAAGAGAAAATATTTTACTATCCATTGTTCTCAGTGGTACTGGCCCGTTACATCGCCTATGTACACAAGAGGGCGTGCGCAATTTGTGGCTTCAAGAGTCTCAAAGTGAAGAAAAAAGTAAATCTGTGTTCGTCATGCCTTATCGCATCATTTCTAATACGCGCCCTAGCATTAATTTAGCGGAACGCCGTTTATTATCCGATGTAGTAGGCGACTATTTGCGTGCTTATGACGATATGATGGAGGGAATGCTGTACAAACAGTACGCCAAATTTTGGCTGATCGTCCTGAATTTAAACGATTAGGCGTATATGCAGATATATTGAGCGATGAATTATTAATGCGTGCTTTGAAACGTTGTGAAATAGAAGGTGTTACTGTATTGATGGGGGCTAATGATGAACATTAAACGCATACGATTTGATGAATTTGGCCCGTATCGTGATTGGTCTTTCACAACGGGTAACAATGGGGTTCAGCTCATGTATGGCCCTAATGAAAGCGGTAAAACATCGCTGCTCGAAGGGATGCGTACCTTATTATTTGGGGGCACTCATAAGGCCTATGGTCCCTATGACTGGCGCTCTCGAGGTGGAACGCAATGGTGAAAGCTACTATATTGGCCGCAAAGGCAGACAGCTGAGACTTTTTACAGTCCCTGGAAATCCTGCTATCCATGAAGAGCCTGCTCAGTATTGGTGGCATGGAATTGATAAAAAGACATATAATCGCATCTTTGCATTGACCTTAGAAGACTTGCAAGGCCTTGATGTATTGCAAGAGGTAGAGGTTCGGTCTCGTTTCTTTGGCGCTGAAGGGGGCGAGCATTTAGGCTCTGTCGTAAAGGATGTGGAAAAAAAGGAGCCACTGATTTACTCGTAGCATCCTCAAACGGCAAACGTCGTATTAATGTATTGATGGATGAGCTGAAGGAGAATCGCCAAAAGCTAAGTCAATTGGCAGAGCACGAAGCACAATACGTGGAGTTGCAGACAGCCTTTCACAGTACGGAACAGACGGAAAATGAGTTACAAGGTCAGTTGCAAGAGTGGAAGGAATACCGTGATGGCATAGATGTAGTGTTGCGCGCATGGGATACGTATCGCCGCAGTGAAGAGGCGCGTATGCACATGCAGCAGTACAACAGTGAACTCGCCTTGAGCCGCGATGAGTTCCTTACGATCGATGAGGATATCAAACGAGCTCGTGACAATATGCAACTATGGCAAGAAAAGGAAGCGGCGTTAATGCCAGCTAACTTTAGCCCCAGATAGTCCGTTTGGCACCTATGGTCAAGATATTGAGGACCTCATTCAACAAGGTGCTAAGTGGGAACAATTACGCCGCGAGTGCGAAGAAGGGGACGCGTACATTCATAAGGTACGCGAGCAACTAGAGTACTCTCGCAAGATGTATTCGGCATGGCGTGATGATGAACCGATGGCTGAGGATGTGAACTGGTTTGAAGGTGAACGCTTAGCTAGTCGTCTACGCACTGCTAAAGATCAATTGTTACATTGGCAGACCGAAAGCCTGCAGAGGCTTCTGATGACCTCCCAACAGCTAACCTTGAAGGGGCATCTTTGCCGAATTATAGCGAAGAAGAGCTGGTGAAAAAAGAACATCTCGAACGTGAGTTAGAGTTAATCTTAATGGATATAGATCGAGTGACTGTAAAACGAGATAGTTATGGTCCAGATGCTCAACCGACGAATTTACCAAAATGGTTACAACGTATTAGCGGTGTAGGTGCCGTTATTGGCGTATTGCTTGTGTTAGCAGGATTATTGGTTCTTGAATCTGTGCTCTATACTATTGGGGGCTTTATCTTATTGATTCTGTCCATGGCGCTATTCTGGTATGCTACGTGGAGAGCCCATAATGGTAATTCCGATGTGTCTAAATTGAACTATGAGTTACAAATCTTATCCTCTCGTAGATCCGATGTAGAACATCAGTTAGAAGCGTTGATTAAGGCAGCTACACCAGTCATTAGCCCTGTTCCATCTTTAGAAGGGGCAGCTCATCTCGATCGATGGATTCAAGAAGGCCATACATTGCAAGGTATTTATGATGAAGCCCTTGCGGCTTGGCAGGCTTGGTTGCCTCAAGGGGCGGCGAAGAGCCTTACAGAAGATGATTTCTTCGGCCTCAAGCAAGAGTATGATCAATACCATGAACAGTTGCGGACTATTGAAGGTTACGAGAAGCGTTTAGCAGAGCATAAAGAAGGGTTACGCGTTATCGAAGACCAAGCGATGACCTTGTGGTATAACCTTGGTGTAGAGGCGCCTGTATCTCCAACTGAGCTTAAACGCATTTACAACCAATATAAAAACTTCCAACAAAATAAAATCGTATGGGAACAAAAGGAAGCACAACGCAAAAGCTTCCGCAATGAATACGATAATTGGCATCGAAAGGAAAAAGAATTACTCCTTCGCCAAAAAGAATTACTTCATAAAGCTGGTATGGAAAGCTCTAACGAGTACCGTCAACATCTTATTGATGAGGACCAATATAAACAGTGGCAAACCATTTACAAGCAAGTCAGGTACAACTAGATTTATTAGCACCTGATGCGGAGAATAAAGACTTGTTCTACCGTCGTTTGCGAGAAGGTAACAAAGATAATTGGCTCGATGAATTGGCTCATTCCGAACGGGAGATGGCATCTATCGAAGATAAATTAGCTACCTTGTACGAGCGTCGTGGTCAAATTGTGGAGGCTATGCGCGCTCTTGGGTCTGACCAAGAGCAACAGCAAATGTTGCAAGAGCGCGAAGCTCTTCAAAGTGAATTAGAGGCTGCCTTGGAAGATTGGGCTACACAAGTTTTGATGAGCCACTGCATGGATAAAGCACAACAATCTTACGAGCAAGAAAAACAGCCTCATATGCTTGAACTAGCATCCTCTTATATAGAACGTTTGACTGGTGGTATCTATACCTTTGATATCCTCGGCATCAACGAAGGGGTTGCTCTTGTTAACGGCAATGGGGAACGATTAGAGCTTAAGTTCTGGTCTAGCGGCTTAGCTGACCAAGTATACCTAGCGTTGCGCTTGGCACTGGCAAAGGTATTCTCATACCAAGTTGAGTCCTTGCCGATTATCTTAGACGATATCCTTGTGCGTTTTGATGAAAACCGTCAACGTAGTGCTTTGGAACTATTGGCTGAAATTGGTAAGAACCAACAAATCTGGTTATTTACTTGCCAACGTACTGTATATGATATGGCTCAATCTATTACCGGTATTGATCGGCATAGATTAAGTCGCAGTTAACTTCAAATCCCTGTGGAGGCTTTTCGCTTTCATAGGGACTAGTAAAGAATAAAATCATGTAAGAGGTTGTAACTAAAATAACTGTTTTTAGTTATGTAACTGTGTTAGTATACATTTAGAAAGAAAGGGGTTGAACACTTGAATACAGCATATTTGGACATGATCCAAGGGAAGAACCCTGGTGTGACGCCTGTGTGGTATATGCGACAAGCTGGTCGTAGTCAGGCGGAATACCGCAAAATTAAAGAAAAATACACTTTATTTGAAATTACAAAAGAACCTGAATTATGTGCTCGCGTTACGGAGTTACCTGTTAAAGAATACGGTGTTGATGCGGCTATCCTTTACAAGGACATCATGAGTCCTATGGTGGCGATGAATGTAAATGTAGAGCTGAAAGCTGGCGTAGGGCCTGTATTCAGCACACCTATTCGCTCCATGGCTGACATAGATAAATTAGAAGCCTTTGACCCTACAAAGGTCGACTATATTGCAAAGACGATTACGTTATTAACATCTGGCATGCTTGACGTACCGCTCATTGGTTTCTGCGGTGCGCCGTTTACGATTGCATCCTACCTCATCGAAGGGGGACCGACGAAGAACTATAATAAAACTCGCGGCATGCTCATCGGTGCACCCGATGTATGGGATGCGTTGATGACAAAATTGGCTGACATGTCTATTGCGTACTTATCCATGCAAGCCGAGGCAGGTGCTAATGCGCTGCAAATCTTTGACTCTTGGGTAGGTGCTGTTAATGCGGATCAATATAAACAAGGGATTTACCCTCATATGGAACGCATTATCAAGACGGTGAAAGCCAAAATACCCTCATTTGCCTATGGCTATGAATGGTGTTGGTACAGACCATTTAGTATCTATTTGGTCTCATTTGCCCCTTGATGTTATCGCTCTAGATTGGCGTAGCTCTATCGTTATGGCGAACGAGCGTGGCGTAACACAAACGGTACAAGGTAACCTTGACCCAGCATATCTATTCGGAGATGAAAAAACATTGGCTCGCGAAGTGGACCGTATCTTGCTCGAAGGCATTCGTTATGGTCGCCATATCTTCAACTTAGGGTCATGGTGTATTCCCAGAGGCAGATCCTAAAAAACTCCATTGGTTAACGGACTATGTCCATGAACGTAGTCGTGAGCTATGGGCTCAAGAGGGTTAAGCTGGTGAAAGTAGAGAAAAAAGGATTATTATTTCTATCCTATGGAAGCCCTTCGAGTAAGGAAGATTTGGTGCCGTATATGACGAGTATTCGTCATGGCCGCGTGCCCACAGAAGGCGAGATTGCAAATCTTACTCGTCGCTATGACGTGATAGATCAATGGTCTAATCTAGAGTTGCAGAAGATGGCAGAGAATCAATATAAAACGTTGATGACTTTATTGCCAACTATGCCATCAGCTGTTGGTTATTTACACATGAAACCATCTATTGCTGAGGCGGTAGACTCTTTAGTCCACCAAGGGGTGGAGCATATTATCGCTATTGTGACGGCTCCATTTTTTTACATCTCTTGGTACTGGTGCCTATGAAAAACAAGTGCAAGCAGCCATTGGTAAGCATGGGGCTGTAACATTCGATTTTATTCGTTCTTGGTGGGACCAACCGGCTTTTACAGAATACTGGAAACAAGCAGTCGCAGATTGTGTGAATGCGACTGAAGATATATTCGTTATTTTTAGCGCTCATAGCATACCTCTTATCGATAATCACGGCGGTGATTCTTATGCATTCGCCTTACATGAAAGTGCCAAAGAGATTGCAGAGCATTGTAAGTTATCTAAGTGGACAGTGGCGTGGCAGAGTGCGGCTCCTCACGGGCAATGGTTAGGCCCTACAGTGGAAGAGGCTATCGACCAAGCTTTACAGACTGGTGCCGCGCATATTGCTTTCGTGCCTTTTGGCTTTGTAAGTAATCATGTTGAGGTCCTATACGATAATGATGTAGAGTGTAAAGAGCTTGTTGAAAATGGGGGCGCAATGTATTTGCGGGCACAGATGCCGAATTGTAATGAAACATTCTTACAAGCCATGGCGAGTGCAATAGTAGAAAGGATTCATTCGTGAACGTAACAATTGTGGGCGGTGGCCTAACAGGGCTAACAGCGGCTTATTATCTAGGTCATGCTAAGCCAGAGTGGAATATCACTCTTTACGAACAAGCACCACGATTTGGTGGGAAAATACAAACACAACGAGTTGATGATTTCGTTGTAGAACTCGGTCCAGATTCTTATTTGGGCCGTAAAACTGAAATGACAGATCTAGTACACGATTTAGGTTTAGGTGATACCCTTGTATCTAATGAGACGGGGCAAGCCTTTGTATATGATGAGGGCTCAATTCATCCGATCCCTGGAGGCTCTATCATGGGCATCCCTACGGAAATGATGCCTTTTGTGAAAGCAACGCTCATTTCTTGGTCTGGCAAATTGCGTGCTGGCTTAGATTATTTTAAAAAGCCTTATGAGCTCGATGAAAATGGTGATGTGTCTATTGGTCATTTCTTTCAATACCATTTAGGTCAAGAAATGATGGATAAGCTTATCGAACCACTATTAGCTGGTATCTATGGTGGTGATATCTATAAAATCAGCCTATTGTCTACATTCCCTCATTTTATTCAAGTAGAACAAAAATATGGGAACATGGTAAAAGGGATGATGGCGGCTAAGATGGGACACTCAAAGGCGGGCGTCTCTAAGGCTGCCAAAGGTGCCGTAGCAGAAGGCGATATGCCACGTGCTGGTAAAGGTATCATGACAGACCGTCAATTTGAAAGCCATGAAGCAAGTCCACTAAGGCTCAAGCGGATATGGCAAGTCGTAAGGGGACTGCTGCTCAATCTGGTATGTTCCGCCAGTTAACAGGTGGTCTTGAAAGCGTGATTACCGCTATTGTTGATGTTATGCCTAGTAATGTGCACTTGCATACAGGGACACTAGTTTCTAATATTCGATATGTTGAAGGTATGTATGCTATTGATGTGGAGAACTCTGGAAACGATGCTTGTGGCTGTCAGTCTCATTCTAAATCTATTAGAACTGCGTCTATTAATGCTGAGAACAGTGTAGAAGCTAGTGATTCTACTACAGATTTCGCTATAGAGGTACTTCTTGATAAAGCTCCTGCTATGGCGGATCATGTGATTATCGCGACACCGCCTGCCACATATACGCAATGGTTTAAGGATGACCCGGGTTTTGATTTCTTGCGTTCTATGGAGCAATCAAGCTGTGCTATTGCTATTATGGCCTTTGATAAAAGTACCTTCGATGGCGACTTAAAGGGCTCTGGACTCTTGATTACTCGTAAGACAGACACACCGCTTACAGCGTGTACCATTCTAAATCAAAAATGGCCACAAACAACGCCTGATGATAAAGTGGTATTGCGCGTCTTTATCGGTAAGCCAGGCAATGATGTGGTGGAACAATATAGTGATGAAGAACTTTCAGAATTAGCAGTCGAAGAAATTCAACACATTATGCGTTTCTCCGCTAAGCCTGAATGGGTGCGCATCAATCGCCTCATTCACTGCATGCCGCAATATAATGTAGGGCATCGTGCAGGTATCAAGGCTGTACGTGAACATGTAGCTGCAAACTATCCAAATTTACACCTCATCGGCACGCCATTTGATGGCATCGGTATTCCTGACGGCGTAAAACAAGCAAAAGAATTAGTGCAAAAGCTTGTAAATGAGAAGTGAAATCGAAAACTAACTTGAAAAGACTCCATATGCTATAATAGTATATGGAGTCTTTTCGATTCCTATTGTAATAAAACTATATCATTTTAATAGAATCACCATAGATAGGAGTGATCATAATGGGAAAAGCAATCCCTACAGTAGAAGGTTGGCATAGCCAACACATGGTATTTGCCATGGATTTTAGCGCATGGAACTGTTTTACAGCTGATGAAAAAGCAGCAGCGCGCAACGAATTAAAAGCATTTTTAGCAGACCTTGAAGCTACACATCAAGCTAAAGAAGGTAGCTATGCATTCTATGATTGTAATGGTGCAAAAAGGGGATTTGATCCTATGGATTCTTGGTCCATCCCTTGAATACTTGGCACAAGTAGAACGCAAGTTCCGTCGCCTTGCAATTGCTAGCGTATTGGTACAAACTTACTCTTATACATCTGTAACAGAAGTAAGTGCCTATGTTAAGGCTAAACTTGATACAGAGGAAGTTAATAAAAAACTATACCCTCATGTACCTCGCGACAAATACATCTGTTTCTACAATATGACTAAAAAACGTGATGGTGCAGATAACTGGTTTATGTTACCACAACAAGAACGCGGTGCGTTGATGCGCTCTCACGGTGAACTTGGTAAAAACATACCTAGACGTGCTGTCTGAATACACTACAGGTGGCGTTGGTTTAGATGACTGGGAATGGGGCATTACTATCTTCAGTAACGACGACATCCAATTCAAAAAAATCGTATACGATATGCGCTTCGAAGAAGCCAGCGCAAGATACGGTATCTTTAGCGACTTCTACGTTGGGACCATCATCGACGATGCACTATTAGAAGAAATCTTTGGATAATAAAAGAGCCTGCTGCAGCAGGCTCTTTTATTATTTAATTCATATATATAGATAAATAACTGCTTATTGTATCGTATATTTGTTCAGATTATAATACTATTAAGGTAGTCAGCGAGGTTGGGTTTCTAAAAAAAGCAAATAGCCCTCCGTTACCATGCGTAATTAGCTAAACAGAAAGGCCATTTCCTATATGTTTTGTTTTTTTGAGATGCGCCTGACGTTCCTACTCGTCTGACTATCTATTTATATTATAGAGATAAAGATATATATCGTCAAATTAGAATGAATGGACTGCTTGGCAGTCCATTTTTTCTTCCCTCCAAAAATGAAGGCTATAATTTTTTATAGAAAATTTGCTGTTCGTATTGAACTTGTACTGCGTAAAATATAATTCACTATATCTGAGCATCTTATTTACAACTATATTTTTTTATAAAAGAGAACCCCGCATCGATCCGACTTACGAGGTCAAGGCCCCTAGGCCGCAGACCTGATAAATATGGAGGAGAGATGCGGGGTTTCTTTTATCACTTAGTTTAAGAAAAGTGAATTATATTTTTGTTGTACTCGTCCAGTGAACGTAAATTTTTCTGTTTTCAGAAAAATTATACATTCATATTTGCGCTTTTACGCACATAGAACCAGTAGCACACAGATACAGTTACAAGGTTGAAGGCTAACAATACAGCAAAGGCTGGATGAATATTGCCAAACATGGAATATACAAAGCCAAAGATTTTAGGTGTAATGAAGGCACCGTATGCAGCTACAGCAGCAACGAAGCCAGTGATTAGAGAGGATAACAATGGATTGCCGAATACGTGAGGAATCATACGGAATGTAGCACCTGTTGCGAAGCCACAGCATACGAATGTCAACACGGACATAGCAAAGAAGAATGGGAAGTTGTGCATATCTACACCAACTGCGATCAATGCAGTGGTAGCACATAAGCCGATGAGGCTAACGAAAGTCACTTTTGTACCGCTGTTAATTTTGTCGGCTAACCAACCACCTACAGGGCGAAGAGCACCTGCTACAAGAGGACCAACAAATGCGATAGACGCAAATGGAACTTCAGGGAATTCTTTACCTACTAGTAGGCCAAGTGCTGCCGCATAACCAGAGAAAGCACCGAAGGAACATGTATAGAGTAATGTAAGTGCCCAAGTGTGTTTGTTACCAAGATTTGTACAAGGTTTTTAGGATTTGGTTTTTCTAGTGGTAAGTTATCCATGAAACGTGTCATCAATGCAAGGATAACAACGAGTGGTACAATCCACATGAAAGCTGCATTGGCAAGGTATACTGCATTCCCTTTAATGATAGCTGGTGTTACACCAAATACGCTACCTAATGCAGCGGAACCCATAGCGAATGGAGCTAAGAAGTAGATTACGGAGATACCAAGGTTACCAACGCCGCCGTTGATACCAAGAGCTGTACCTTTTTCAGATTTAGGGAAGAAGTTGCCAATGTACGCCATAGAGGACGAGAAGTTGGCGCCTGCTAAACCGATGAGGGCCGTTAAAATCATGAATGTTGTATAAGATGTTGTTGTATCTTGAACGGCAAAGCCAAGCCATACAACAGGAACTAATAAAATAAGTGTAGAAATAAATGTCCAGTTCTTACCACCGATTAAGGCTGGCATGTAGGTATATACGAAACGTAATGTAGCACCTACAAGACCAGGCAAGGCTGCTAATGTAAATAATTGATCGGTAGTGAAGTTAAAGCCCGCACCGTTTAACTGGGCAGCAATGGTAGCCCATAAATACCATACGCAGAATGAAAGTGTTAAGGCAATGGTGGATACTACCAAATTTTGTTTTGCAATTTTTTTACCAAACTTTTCCCAAAACTCTGGATTTTCTGGTTGCCAATTAGCCACAATTTCGCTACGGCTTGCCCCTACTTGAGGCATTTTTAGTTCGCTCATTTTGAACTTCTCCTTACTGAAAAACTATACATGCAATGAAGACATAATAGATACAATTTGGGCCCCATATATATATAAATTAAATTCATTATACGGAGTTTATAAAAAATACTCAATTTATTTATGGAACTGCGTTATAATTATTGTATCGTGTAAATTTTCAATGTCTTATATCACAATTATATTATATAGTGTAAAAAAATTTTTTTGTGAATGTGACATAAAACACACATATTTTGAAATTAATAAGTTATAATAATCTTACGTATACGATAAAAGTATATAAAACATGTACTTTTACTATAAATAGATTAGTATAACTAATGGATTTTATGTTAAAAAGTAACATGGAGCGGTGATTGTATGGATCAAAAGTTTAATTAATCAATTGCTTGCTTTGCCGGGGAGGAACTACATCTTAAAAAAAGGTGAATTTTCTCTTCCATGAGGGGGACAAGGCAGAATACTTTTTACGTAGTAGTGAAAAGGTAGAATGAGCATTAAGAAGTTCGAAGCTAGCGGACACATTTTTTGCGGTGCGCCTAGTGGGACCGAATAATGTTATAGGTGAAGTTCCGTTGTATGAGGAGAACACAAGAAACATATGTGTTCAACGCTATTGCTCGGGAGGACTGCTCTGTTTATTGCATTCGCTATGATTTGTTAGAGTCAGCCATTGCAAAAGACCATTCGTTGGCTATTGCGATGATGAAAATCTATACTCTGCATATGCGACGACAACAGGCAAAATACCGAGACTTGCTGTTATACGGCAAGAAGGGAGCATTTTACTCTACCTTGTTGCGCTTGGCCAATAGTTATGGTGTAAAGCGCGAAGATGGTATCTTTATTGATATCGCTTTAACAAATCAAGAGCTAGCTGAATTTGCTGCCACATCAAGAGAAAGTTTAAATCGCATGTTAAGTGAGTTACGTAAGTTAGGCTATGTAGCCTATGACAAACATCATCTAGTAATCTGTGATTTTGACGCTTTAATCGGATTACTTGATTTAGAGGTTGATAATATTGACCCTAATATTAGTAATATCGAATAAAAGGATTATCTCCCTTGTGTTAGTTCAGCTAGCACAAGGGATTTTTTTGTAGTTTTGAAGGAGGACACGAGATGAGCTTGTTGTCTCAAAAGTTTAAGTTTCTTCGCAAGAAGGACGTATCTCCAAGCGGCCATCAAATAACTGAAGATGGCGGTCGCGAGTGGGAAAATTTTTATCGTGACCGTTGGTCTTATGATAAAGTTGTCCGCACAACGCATGGCGTAAACTGTACAGGTTCTTGTAGCTGGAATATTTACGTTAAAAATGGTGTTGTTGCATGGGAAAACCAAGCGATTGATTACCCTGAAACACCTGATGATATGCCGGATTACGAACCACGTGGGTGCCCTCGTGGTGCTACATTCTCTTGGTATCTTTATAGCCCATTGCGCGTAAAATATCCATATGTGCGCGGTGAATTGGCTGAGCTTTGGAGAGAAGCGAAAAAGAATGCTAAGAACCCAATCGAAGCTTGGAAATCTATCGTAGAAGATCCAGAAAAAGCAAAAAAATACAAATCTGCCCGTGGTATGGGCGGCTTTGTGCGCTCCACATGGGATGAAGCAACAGAAATTACTGCCGCATCCTTATTATATACTGCAAAAACATACGGCCCTGACCGCAACGCTGGGCTTCTCTGTAATCCCAGCGATGTCCATGTTGTCCTATGCAGCAGGTGCTCGTTTCCTTAACTTAATGGGTGGTTCACCATTGTCCTTTCTATGACTGGTATGCCGATTTACCACCTTCTAGCCCTCAAGTTTGGGGTGAACAAACTGATACTCCTGAATCTGGTGACTGGTACAATGCTGGTTACATCATGACTTGGGGTTCTAACGTACCATTGACTCGTACGCCAGATGCTCACTTCTTAACAGAGGTTCGTTACAAAGGTACTAAAGTAGTATCCGTATCTCCTGACTATGCGGAATCTACTACTTCTTCCGATGCTTGGCTCAATGTAAAAGCCGGTACTGATGCGGCTCTTGCTATGTCTATGGGGCATGTTATCCTAAAAGAATACTACATCGACAAGGAAACTCCATACTTCAAAGAGTATGCAAAAGAGTTTACAGATATGCCATTCCTTGTGCGCGTTGAGGACATTAATGGTGCAGTTCAACCAGGTCGTTTCTTAAACGCGAAGGACTTGGGTCGCCAAGAGGAAGGCGCTGACTTCCATATGGTATTGATCGATGAAATTACAAATGAAATCGTTATCCCTAATGGTACAATGGGCGAACGTCACACAAATCCACAAAAATGGAATTTGCGTCTTGAAAACCGTGATACAGGGGCTAAAATCGATCCTCGCTTATCCGTATTTGATCAACGTGAAGATGTGACTGTTGTTAAGTTGCCATACTTTTGGCGATGAAGAGCACGAAGGTGTTATTGAACGTGCTATTCCAACTATTACAGTACAAACTGTAGATGGTCCTGTAAAAGTAACTACCGTATATGACCTCATTCTTGCTAACTATGGTATCGATCGTGGTATCGGTGGTGAAGTGGCAACATCTTATACAGATGACACTCCTTACACCCCTACATGGCAAGAAAAAATTACTGGTGTAAAAGCAGATATAGCTATTGCTACGGCTCGTGAATTTGCAGATAATGCAGAAAAAACTAAAGGTCGCTCCATGATTATCATGGGTGGTGGTATTAACCACTGGTACCATGCAGATATCATTTACCGTACAATCTTGAACCTTATCATGTTCTGCGGTACAGAAGGTGTTAACGGTGGTGGTTGGGCTCACTACGTAGGTCAAGAAAAACTTCGTCCTGTTGAAGGCTGGGGTGGTATCATGACAGCTAACGACTGGAGTAAAGCTCCTCGTTTGCAAAATGGTACATCTTGGTTCTACTTTGCTACAGAACAATACCGTTCTGATTGCATCGACTTGGCAGACCGCACATCTAAATTAGCTAAACCTCGTTACCGTCACCCTGGTGACTATAACGTATTGGCGGCTCGTTTAGGTTGGTTGCCATCTTACCCTACTTTCAATAAAGGCAGCCAAGAATTGATTAATGATGCTCGTGCAGCTGGTGCTGGTACAGAAGCAGAAATTAACCAATATGTAGCGCAAGCGTTGAAAAATAAAGATTTACAATTCTGCGTAGAAGATCCTGCGGCTAAAGAAAACCACCCACGCAACTTGTTTGTATGGCGTGCGAACCTCATCGGCTCCTCTTCTAAAGGTCACGAATACTTCTTGAAACATTTATTGGGCACTAAAAATGCGGTATTGGAAGATGATGATGCGCCTACACGTCCAGAAGAAATTAAATGGCGTGAAGCTGATGCAGCAGGTAAACTTGACCTTCTCATCGATATCGATTTCCGTATGGCATCTACAGGCTTATATTCTGATATCGTATTCCCAGCGGCTACATGGTATGAAAAAGAAGACTTGTCCTCTACAGACATGCATCCATATGTTCACGTATTCCAAGCAGCTGTTGATTGCGCATGGGAAACTAAATCTGACTGGGATACATTCCGTACCCTTGCAGAAACAGTATCTCGCGTAGCAAAAGAGTCTGGCTTCACAGAATACGAAGATATCGTAGCATTGCCTCTTGGTCATGACAGCCCAGGTGAAGTGGCTCAACCAGAAGGTAAAGGTTCTCGACTGGAGCAAAGGCGAATGTGAACCAATTCCTGGTAAAACAATGCCTAACCTTGTTCATGTAAAACGCAACTATAGCCAAATCTTTGAAAAATTCATTGCGTTGGGACCTAACATCGAAAACAAAATGGGTGCTCATGGCTTGGCGTGGGATGTATCTGATGAATACCAAACATTGTATGCACAAAATGGTACAATCGATAATCCAGAATTTATTTCTCATGGCCGTCCAAGCATTTACGAATGTAAGGAAGCTTGTAATGTTGTATTAACATTATCTTCTTGTACAAATGGTAAATTGGCTGTTCGCTCTTGGAAAGCGATGGAAGAAAAAACAGGTCTTTCTGGTCTTGAAAAGAATGCAAAAGGTCGCGAACAAGAAAAAATTACCTTTCGATGATATGGTTCGCCAACCGCGCTTTATCATTAGCTCTGTAACAAGTACTGGTAAAGAACGATAAAAAAACCGTCGTTATTCTCCCATTTACTACATCTACAGAGGATAAAGTACCATTCCGTACCGTAACAGGTCGTCAATCCTTCTATTGTGACCATGAAATGATGCGCGATTACGGTGAAGCTATGGCATTGTATAAACCTGTATTGTCCTACAAACCAGTACAAGGTGACTACAAACAAGAAGGCATTCCAGAAATCACATTGAAATACTTAACACCACATAATAAGTGGTCTACACATAGTATGTACTTCGATAGCCAACAAATGTTGACATTGTTCCGTGGTGGTCAAACAATTTGGCTCAACGAAGATGATGCAGCAGAAATCGGTGTTAAAGATAATGACTGGGTAGAAGCTTTCAATAAAAATGGTGTTGTAGCAGCTCGTGCAGTAGTATCCCCTCGTATTCCTCGTGGTATTTCTTACATGCACCATTCCCAAGATCGTCACATCAACGTTCCTGGTACGCAAGTTAAGAAAGATCGTCGCGGTGGTACACATAATGCACCAACTCATATTCACCTGAAACCGACACACATGATCGGCGGTTATGGTCAATTGAGCTATGGATTTAACTATTATGGCCCGACTGGTAACCAACGTGATATGACAATTGTGGCTCGTAAATTGAAGGAGGTGGATTGGCTTGAAGATTAAAGCTCAAGTATCCATGGTCCTAAATTTGGATAAGTGCTTAGGCTGTCATACATGCTCTATCACTTGTAAAAATACATGGACGAACCGCGAAGGCGCGGAATATATGTACTTTAATAACGTGGAAACTCGCCCAGGTGTAGGCTATCCACGTAAATTGGGAAGACCAAGAAAAAAATGGAAGGGCGGCTGGACGCTAGATAATTCTGGTAATTTAGCTCTTTCTACAGGTTCTAAAAACAAATCGTTTGATGAAGTTATTCTTCCATCCTGAACAACCAGAATTGAAGGATTATTTCGAACCTTGGACATATGACTATGAAACATTGATTCATGGTGGTCGTAAAAAAATAACCAACCAGTAGCTCGCCCTCGTTCCCTTGTAACGAAACAAAAAAAATGGAAGTGACTTGGGGACCCTAACTGGGATGATGACTTGGCTGGCGGTCAACATGCTCGCTCTGATGTGAACTTGACTAAGATGGGGTCAAGATATCGTATTTGACTACGAAGAAGTATTCATGCGTTACTTACCACGTCTTTGTAACCACTGCTTGAACCCTGCGTGTGTAGCTGCATGTCCATCTGGCGCGATTTACAAACGCGACGAAGATGGTGTAGTTCTCGTATCTCAAGATGTATGCCGCGGTTGGAGACATTGCGTTCCATCTTGTCCATACAAAAAAATCTTCTATAACTGGGAAACTAATAAAGCTGAAAAATGCGTATTCTGTTACCCACGCTTGGAAAATGGCTTGCCTCAAATCTGTGCTGAAACTTGTGTAGGTCGTATGCGCTATGTTGGCGTTGTATTCTACGACATGGACAAAGTAGAAGAAATGGCAGCTACAAAAAATGAACAAGACATTTACGAAAATACAGTTGAGTTAATCTTGGATCCTCATGATCCTGAGGTTATCAAAGCTGCTCGTGCTGAAGGCATCTCTGAAGCATGGATTAAAGCAGCTCAAAAATCTCCCTGTATACAAACTTGTAAAAGAGTGGGGCGTGGCATTGCCATTGCATCCTGAGTATCGCACATTGCCAATGGTTTGGTATGTACCACCACTCAGCCCAATCTTGCAACGTGTAACGTCTGATGTATACTTGCCAGATGCACATGAAATGCGCGTACCTGTACAATACCTTGCTAACTTGTTTACAGCAGGTAATACAGAAATTTTAGCTCGTACATTGCAACGTGTTCTCGATATGCGTGAATACATGCGCCGTCGTGAAACAGGTGACGGTCCTATTGATCACAAAGTTGATTTAACAGAGGATCAAATGTACGGTATGTACAAATTGTTGGCATTGTCCAAATATAATGATCGCTTTGTTATCCCAGCTGATGTGAAAGTATCTCGCGAAGGTCGCTTAGAAATGCAACAAAATCGCGGATTTGCTTGCCCAACAGGGGGATGTCAATAATGAAGGATGCTCAGAAAATCGCTCTTATTGCGTCATTTCTTCTACGCTATCCCGATGAACAATGGTATAACGAACTACCTGAATGGAGAGAGGACGCCCAATCCGTTGGGCATCCTCAACTTCGCCAAGGTTTATTAGAGTTCTTTGACTATGTAGAGGCTGCTAATAAAAAGGAATTCGAAGACCAGTATGTTCGTACCTTTGATTTTAGTCAAAATACAACGATGTACTTATCGACGTATGAATTACAAGGTACAGGGGAACAAGCAGAAGAACTCGTTAAATTTAAAGCTTTCTTCCTAGAAAACGACTATGATTTGCCAAAAGAAATGCCGGATTATATTCCAGCACTTCTTGAATTATGTGCCGTTATCGATGATGAAAAAAAGCAAAAAGAAATTTACGACTATTGTAAGCCAAAAATTGGAATACATTAGAGAACGCTTCATTGAGGCTAAATTGCCTTATGCATTCTTGTTTGATATTATCTTGTCTGTTGCAAATGGATTGGAGGACGGTGCACGATGAATCTATTCCTTTGGGGCGCATTGCCTTACATCGCTTTCACCTTCTTAATCGTAGGTACCTTTGGTTCGTTTCTTCTATTTTTGAAAGAAACTGGACTACAAAAATCGAGTCAATTTTTTTAGAGAAAAAAACAATTGCGTATTGCCAATCCATTGTTCCACTTTGGTTTTGCTATGCGTTATCGGTGGTCACGTAGTAGGCGTATTAATCCCTAAAGACTTGGACTGCTGCTATTGGTATTAATGACCATATGTACCATCAAGGTGCGTTATATATGGGCGCTGTAGCGGGGCTTATCTTTATCGTAGGATTCTTGCTCTTGATGAAACGCCGCTTCACAGTAGCTGAGTTAAAAGTTAACACATCTCGCCTTGATAAATGGTTATACTTATTCTTAACATTAGCCATTTTTCAGTGGTATGGCTGGAACATTGCTTAATGCATCTGGTTTCTTTGATTACCGCGTATCCATCGGTCCTTGGTTCCGCAGCCTATTAGCGTTTATGCCGGATCCATCCTTGATGGAAGGTGTACCATTTATGTTTAAATTCCACATGTTCGCGTGGATGGCAGTGGCAATTATCTTCCCATTCAGTCGCTTTGGTACACTGCTTGAGTGCTCCACTCAACTACTTAACACGTCCGTTCATCATTTATCGTAAACGAGATGAAAAAAAATAACTAGGATGATGATTGATTTGTATGTCCCTTTATAATATGACAAATTAATCTAAGCCCCTTGTATTGATATTAGTTTATGCTAAGCAATACAAGGGGCTTTTATTTGCTAATTTTTAGTTAGCGTAGTTTATATACTATAACATAACATAACATTATTTCTGATTGAATTACCTATTTTTACCGAAACACTTTTGGAGTTATTTATATAGTTAGAATGAAAAGACTAAATTAGAATTATTCTTATAATGAATACTACCTATCTAATAAAAAGTAGTCTACAAATTTCGATTTAAATGATAAAAATATATTTAGTAAAATTTGTCGTTTCAGGAATTATGTTAGAGAGGTTTATGATGAATCAAGTGGAAACGAAAACAGTATAAGAGTATTTACCATATCTTCATATGGATTGCAGTATTCTCCTTAATTATGATCGGTTTGCTGGAGTGGGGGTACATTGAGAGTGGTCGTGCCTTTCGGTAACTATAAAGTTTATACTGGCCTTGTACCTTGGTGTGCGTGGATTGTGATGACTTATTTGGCAACGCGTCCTAAATGGTTTACGAGCCGTTATAATTTAGGTGAAATGTTTAAGATTCACCGTGCATTAGGCATTGCATCTGTAGCTGTTATTGCGTTCCATTTATATCTCTATTTTGGTAAAGCTGCTAAATCCGTCCTCGGTTGGTGGGGTGGCTATGTAGCCCTTACTTCCTTCAGTATTGGTACAATCTCTGGTCTTGCGTTCTTAACTCCAAAACTTAGAAAAAGTAACTGCATCTAGCCGTAATATTGGTATTTGGTTGCACCGTTTCAACTTAGTTGCATTAGTTGCTGCAGATATTCATATCCATGGCTTTAAACGTATCTCTAAAATGGTACCATTCCTTCCGGTGTTTGATATCATCACATATGGCCTTGTTATCTACTGCATCTATTTGATGTTTTAAAAAAAGAAATAATAAGATACATACAAATCCCTTCTGTATTATACAGAAGGGATTTTTTTCGTTATATTTTTTTATTACTTTAGGAAATTAAATAGGCCATATTATTAGTTAAAGGTATATATGATTATGAGATTAATATACATTTTCTCTTTACTCTGTTAATGAAAGTTGTTATTATTTTTTTATGCTAAATATGCTAATGATAATGAACTTCATTTATTCATTATCTACTCATTTTTTATTATTTCTTATTTTTTTAGTGTGTGAGGTTTATTATGATGAAAGCGTAAAATGACTAGTGCTTTTTGCAGTAGCAGCTGTGATGGGTGTAGCTACAGCTTTTGCTGTTAACCCGTTTTTCCGATGTGCCGTCCGATAGCTGGGCTTACCAAGCTGTAGATCAATTGGCTACAGCTGGTATTATCAATGGTTATCCTGATGGTACTTTCAAAGGTCAAAATAACATTACTCGTTACGAAATGGCTCAAATGATTGCGAAAGGCATGGCTAATCAAGATCGTGCAAATGCTGAACAACAAGCATTGTTGAATCGTTTGGCCGATGAGTTTTCTAATGAGTTGAATACACTTGGTGTACGTGTTGCAAAATTAGAAGATCGCGTAGGCAATGTAAAGGTTACTGGTGATGCCCGTATCAATTACATCGGTAAGGAGGGTATCGATGGTTACGATTACGAAGACAAAATCACTGCTCGTGTGCGTTTAGGTATCGATGCGAAGGTTAATAAAAACACCTCCGTGAAAGCCCGTATTACGACAGGTTCTATTGAGTTAGGCGATAGTGCTAAAGCGGTAGAGCCTAATTGGGATCTAGTTTATGTAGAGCATAAATTTGGTAAAAATTTTGTAGTAGATGCAGGTCGTTACACTCAAAAATTTGGTGGTGGCTTGATTTATAGCTCTAACTTTGATGGTGTAGGCGCTACAGCGAAGCTAGGTAAAAAGGTTACATTAAATGGTGCATATGGTTATATGACAGCAGGCCGGTTTTGCTAAGACTAGTAAAGCTGATAATGGTGATGTAGGTCTTATTAATGCCAATGTAGCTGTTAATGATCGCTTTAGCTTTGGCGGTATGTTTGCTCATGTAGGTACAACAAATGTACGTATGGGTAATGGCAAGACAAATAACGAATTCGATAATGTATATGGCTTTAATGCTAAATATAATGTTGGTAAATTCGGTATTGATGGCGAGTGGGTAAAAGCATCTGGCTTGAGTGATTCCGATGTTTGGAACGTAGGCGTTAAATGGGGCGATTATAAAATTAACAAGAAGAACTCTTGGGTTATCCGCTTAGATTACTTTTGATCAAGCTAAAAATGCACCTGTATTTAAAACGCAAAAAAATATGAATCTAATGATTTATTGAAGAAAAACACGGTATGAAGGTTATAAAAGCATGGCAATTAGGTGCATCCTATGCTCCAGAGAAAAATATTGGTATTAATGCATACTACGGCTTCAATGCTAAAAACACAAGATGGTAACCGTGTAAATGATTTCTACCGTGCAGACCTCAACTTCAAATTCTAGTTCTAATTTTTAGGATGGATCTGGATTTAAAAAAACTAATTAGTTTTAAGTTCTAAGTAGAATGCTATGTGGATTGAAATTGTTAGCATGCTACATTAGACCATCTAGATATATACTGGTAGTTTGTATAAGAAATAGTGAGGTTTATATGGCAGAAGTAGTAAAAAAACAGTTTAAGAGTAAATACCATATTTTAATATGGATTGCGGTTTTATCCCTAATATTTATGGGAATGGTAGAATATGGTTATGTAACAGGAGGTAAATCATTTGGTAACTGGAAGGTTCACTTAGGTCTTATTCCTTATGTTGCATGGCTTGTATTAACATATATTGCAACAAGACCAAAATGGTTTATCAAACGATATAATCCAAAAGAAATGTTTGAAGTTCATCGCATCGTAGGTATCGTTAGTGTTGTTCTTGTATGTGCACATTGGTATGTATACTTCTTGAAAGCATTGAAGTCCTTCTTAGGATTCTGGGGCGGTTATATCTCTCTTGGAGCCATGTTTATTGCTCTTATCTTTGCCGTATTGTACTTAACGCCTTGGGTAGGCAATATGGCAAAATCTGTATCTCGTAAAAAAGCAATCTGGATTCATCGTTTGAACCTTATTGCTATCATTGCAGCAAATATTCATGTTCATGGTTTTGGACGTTTGTCTAAAATGGTACCATTCTTGCCTGTATTTGATGTAGTGACGTATGCACTTGTTATTTACTACATCTATTGGATGTTTAAACAAAAGTAATAGGACGTAAACGTTATCTTTGATCTCCTGAAATGGAGATAATTATAGGGTGAAAAAGACCATCTCTAAACCTTTTTATAGGAAGAGATGGTCTTTTTTTGTTCTTTACGATACAATAGGACTATAAGTATATATTCTACGAATTTGTGTAAGTATATGCTGTTTGTTATTGTTAAGAAAGAAGGGCATTATGGATTCTTCTTGGAAACGAATTATATACCTAATCTGTACCATACAGGTTGGTGGCGGTATAACCATTATAGGGGTAGTTTCGTTTATTCCTTTGTTTGGCTGAACTAGGACTTCATGATCAAGGACAGGCGGCTATGTGGGCAGGGATTGTATCTGGGGTTACACCTTTAATGGTAGCACTTAGTGCACCTTATTGGTCTCGTAAGGCAAATCAATGGGGACCTCGTAAGGTGATGATGCTCATATTATTTATCTTGATGATTACTGTTGGAGCTTGTGCTTTTACACAGACGCCAATGCAATTATTGATTCTGCGTATTTTGCAAGGTGTTGTGGGTGGTTATGTGCCCATAGGATTAGCTATTATTGTTCTTATAACACCTGAGAAGAAAGTGCCTTGGGCGATGGGCTTATACCAAGCGTCTATGGTTATGGGCCTCGTCTTTGGTCCTCTTATGGGTGGTCTTGTGGCTGACTTCTTAGGTTATCGTGCACCATTTTTCGTATTTTCTGCATTGACTGGGATTTGTATGCTAGGGATTTACTTCTTAATGCCCAATTTACAGTTCAAACATAAGGTGGATGAAAGTGTATCAGAAATTTCTCTGATTAAATATTTTTTATCTATACCTCGTGTACGACTCCTTGTAGGAATGCTATTTTTATGTAATTTTGGTATTACTGGTATAGGTCCTATTTTACCGTTATATATTAAGCACTATATGCATATGAGCGACGAGTTTGTGGCGACTATTGTTGGTATTATTATCTTTGGTGCTGGCTTATTCAGTGCCTTAGCATCGATTTCAATTAGTAAGGTAACTAGATGTGTGACTATGCCTCGTATAGTATTTACTGCTACGTGGGCCGTGGGGACCTTGTTTATACTTCAATATATGATGCCTAGTATATGGGGCCTTGGTATATTCCGTGCCATTGCAGGCTCTTCATGGGGTTCGTTACCCCTATTGCTAATACGCTCATATCTAAGGCGGTTCCTGTTGAGTGTCGCGGCGTTGTGTTTGGTGCTGTATCGAGTGTAGCTATGATGGGCAATGTGTTGGGTCCTGTTATTAGTGGTATGATTGCTCGTACGTTTGGTTATGGTGCTGTATTCTGGACTACGGCAGCCATATTCTTTGTAGCAGCACTATTTATTTATCGTAATTTAGTGATTCCTAGTGAAAGTGACGCATCGCATTAAGTGATTCTTAGTGAAAGCAACGGACCGCAATTAAGTGATTCTGAGTGAAAGCAAAGCATCGTAATTTAGGGACTTTCATAATTACATACAATTCAATATAATTAGTAATATAGGTAACAGAAGCTAATGAGAGGGGTTGGTTTGTGTTGTGGTTGTACGGTGGTGGTCCGTACGATGTTGAGAGATGAGAGTGTATAGTTATGCTATTAAAACAGTTAGAGTATTTTGTGTGTGTAGTAGACAATAATAGTTTTACCCAAGCGGCAACTGAGCAGTATGTGTCCCAGTCTGCAATTTCACAACAAATTAAAGCGCTTGAAAATAGTCTTGGTGTTGAATTGATGGTACGGGAGAAACGCAGCTTTCACCTAACACCTGCAGGGCAATATTTATATCGATCTGGTAAAAAGTTACTAGAACGGTTTCATGATGTTAAGGTAGAAACGACACGCATTGGTACTGATGCTCGAGTGAGCTTGCGCATTGGCTATTTGAATCGGTATAGTGGTATTGCGATGCAACAGACTGTAATTCGTATGGCAAAGCGCTATAAGAATCTAGATATTCGCATGTATAGCGGCAGTCATGAAGAATTATATGGTATGTTACAAGATCGTCGTGTAGATGTAGCATTTAATGATCAATGGCAAGTTTTATCTGATGATTATGAAAGCCAATTGATCGATAAAGCCACTACTATCATCGAGGTTCCACAAGGCTACACGGATGCAGGTAGTGTGGAGCTGAAGAGGATTGATGATTTGCCGCTGATTTTAGTGTGTCGCGGTAAATATACTTTGACGGAAGAAGACCATTATCGAAAGGCAATGGGCTATAGTGGTGCCTTTGCGTATGCCCGAACGTTAGAAGAGGCTCGATATTTAGTGGCTGGACAACAAGGTTTACTATTGTTAGATCGCTTTAAATACCTAACAGATGCGCTACCAGGAATTGAGAGAAAGGCTCTTACGAATCATGGTAAGACTATGGAACGTCATTATTATTTTGTATCTCAAAGGAGTCAGGATAACACCTATGTAGAAGCCTTTAAAGGATATGTTTATACAAGTATTAGATGAATTCTAAATGCGAATTAAAATATGAATTTTAAATGCGAATTAAAATATGAGTTCTAAAACCAAATAAGAAAGCCGTTAGCATTGCTAACGGCTTTTATATTAGAAAAACTCTAGTAACATCATAATACCATCGATGAATAATTTAACACCATAAATAGTAAGGACCGTACCACAGAAGCGGTTGATCCATACCATATGGCTAATTTTAATTTTCTTAGCTAATAGATGCATAACTGTGGCTAGAGAACCAAACCAAATTGGTGTCATTGCAAGGAAGCCACCAAAGAAATAGTAAATTTCCTCTTTTGGAATGTTCGCTTGGAACGCTCCAAGTAGCATGGTTGCATCAAGAACGGCTTGCGGATTCCCCCAAGATACGGCAATGGCAGACATGATGAGTTTACGAATGGGAATATGTGTATTTAGATTGCGCATGTCGGGTTCTGTTCTAAAGATATTGGAGCCCATATATATGATAAGTAAGCTACCGAAGAGGATAACAATGAGCTTCATAATCGGCCACATTTCTAATACGGCACCTATACCGTAAAGGCGGCAGCACTAAGACTCATATCAAAGAGCGCTAGAATAGCTAGTGTCAATATAATACGGCGTACAGGCTGAACTAACGCTGTATTAATAATAAATAGGTTTTGCATGCCAACAGGGGCAAACGTAGCGAGGCCAACAAGAAGTCCTTGTAAGAAGTACATATTAACCCTCCTGACTATGGTATGATAAAGTACTAATAAGGTGAATAGTAGCACGAAACCCCTCCATCACTGGAGGGGTTATTACTATTCTAACTATATACAATTATATCATACTATACAAAGTATGTACATTTTTACCATAAACCGATCATATGTTGTGCTACAAGGCTTACGGCCGTGATAGCAATCCAGCAACAAGCACCTAATGCAAGGGCAGAGCCACCAGATTTCAACAATTTCACAATATTAGTATTAAGGCCAATCGCCACCATGGCCATTGTAATAAAGTATTTGGAAATTGTTTTGAAGATACTTAAGAATCCGATATCTACATTAGCGTAGGATAATGCTGTTGTAATAAGGGAGCAAATTACAAAGTAGAGAACGAATTTAGGGAAGATTTTCGCAACGCTTACGCTAGAGCCATCTGTTTGAGCTGCATTTTGTTTTGCTTTATATACTTGGTAACTAGCAAGACCTAAACAAATAGGAATAATAGCAAGGGTACGAGTTAATTTAACGATTGTTGCATATTCTAGTACTTGTGTACCAGTGCCTTTCATACTATCCCATACAGCAGCAGTTGCAGTTACAGAGGATGTATCGTTTACAGCAGTACCTGCAAATAAGCCAAAACCCATGTTGGAAAGACCGATAGCATCGCCAAATTGAGGGAATACGAAAGCGGCTACTACATTGAAGAAGAATACAACAGAAATCGCTTGCGCAATATCTTGATCTTCTGCCTTAATAACTGGTGCTGCCGCAGCGATAGCAGAGCCACCACAAATAGAGGAGCCTACACCGATGAGAACCGCTGTATTGGAGTCGATGTGGGTTAGGCGATAGATAACATAAGCCACGATTAAAGATGTAGCGATGGTAGAGATAATGACAGGTAAAGAAATCCAACCTACATGTAAAATCTGTGTAATGTTAAGCCCAAAGCCCTAATAAAGATAACGGCCCATTGTAAAAATCTTTTTTTGGATGTAAATCCAATACCAGCACCTGTCTTTTCTCGCTTCCAAGAGGTGAAGATAGTGCCAATAATTATACCTAAAAATGATGGCAAAGATTGGACTACCTACTAGATGAAACTGCTGTCCTAGTAGCCAACAAGGAATAGCGAGAACGGCACAGAGCAAAATGCCTGGCAACGTTTTTTTGATTGATACCCATTATAAAAACCTCCTTACTGTACATACAGTTTACGTCATATGCGGTATCATGTGGCGTTTGTTTTCTATAGTATTAATAGTACCACAAGAGTGGTTTTTTTAATCTACTATTTATGTAAGAAATATACAATATATTCATCTTTGTGAATATATTGATGCTGATGGATATTAGTATGAATATTAATGATGAATATAGAATTATTATGTAATTAATGGTCTTTTTATGAGTTTGATAAGTTATAATAATTATTTATAAATGATAAATTTAACTTGTTTTGTGATGAATACGGTGTATATAATGAGTAGAATCTATTTCAAGTGGAAATAGAACACATATAGTGAGGTGCCTTATGATTGACATTGCAAAAATAATAGAAACTAATAAAGAATATGTGAAACAACACCCCGAACTACCTAAGGCTGGGCTAACAAGCCACCCTACTAAAAAGCTTGGCATCGTAACATGTATGGACACACGTTTAGTATGTATGTTAGAAGACGCATTAGGTTTTGATCGCGGTGAAATCATCGTTATTAAAACTGCAGGTAACAGCGTAACACAACCTATCGACAATATCGTACAAAGTTTACTCGTAGCCACCTATGGGATGGAAATTGAAGACGTACTAATCATCGGTCATGAAAACTGTGGCATGATAGATTTTTCTGCTACAACATTTATGGAATCTATGAAAGCAAAAGGCATTAGCGAAGATGCGATTCGCATGATTGAACCAGGCCTTATCGACTGGATGGACCGGTTCCATATATCTGAAGATAATGTAATCTATACAGTAAACTTCTTTGCGCCACCATCCCACTATTCCCAAAAAGGGAATGGGATTCTATGGAGGGCATGATGGATCCTGATACAGGAGAATTCCGTTATATTGAGATTTAGTGCGTGGCCTCGATGGGGCCCCGTCTACATAACTACATTTAGGTAAAAAAGAGTGATGACTAACCTCTACGCTCCAAAGCGAGCTAAGTCGCTAATCGGTTAGTCATCACTCTTTTTATAACTGTATTTATGAACTAGTCCCATCGAGTCTATTCATAAATCAATAAAACGAAATTCACTGTATCAAATAAGAAAGGGGCAAAATTTAGCGTCCTTTCTCTTTCCCCATACAGCCAACCTATTATTCTCGCATTTAAGGTTGTAGATAGGACTATATGGGACTGTTACATAAGTACAGCCATAAAAATCACAGAATCTAGTAAAGAGCGACTTAGCTCGCTTTGGAGCGATGAGCTAGGTTCTGTGATTTTTAACAATGCTCTCACTAATGTGTCGGGGCCCCATATAGTCCTATTACGGTAAACCTTAAGCGTAATAATAGGTTGACTATATATTCCCTTTCGCTGTATATTGTAGTTAGATTGTAAACTTAATCACATAAGTTAGTTAACCTATGCGGCGGTGAGTATTCGCTTGAGAGGAGCCATGTATGAAGCAGTTAGGTATTTCTATAATTGGTACGGATACGGATGTAGGCAAGACGTTTGTAACAGGCTTGTTAGGGGCTATGGCTGTAGATGATGGTTTTGCCGTTGGTATGGTGAAACCCGTATCTTCTAGCGCGGTCCCTTTTCCTGAGTGCGTAACGATGGATGAGGATAATTATAATGTAGGCCTTGAAAGTAAGGATGCTACGCATTTAATGCGTGCTGCAGGTATTCCTGAATCCCGTCGTCATGAAGTAAATCCTTATGCGATTGCTGGAGATTTTTCTCCTCGTCTTGCAGCGGAACTAGCAGGCATAGAAATTGATTATGATAGTGTTGTACATCATACTTTAGATGTGGTGAACCGCTATGATCTAACCTTTGTAGAGGGGGCAGGTGGTATCACGACTCCTCTGTATGGCGATAAAACTTTCACCGATTTTATGAAGGATATAAAATTACCAGCTATTGTCGTAGCAGATGGCCGACTTGGCTCTATTAACCGTGCTATTTTGACTTGTGAATATGCAAAGATGCATGGTATCGAGGTGAAAGCTATCATCATAAATGATACGACTGCCGTAGATCCATTCTTGTTGAAAACAAATGTAGCTGACATGGAACGTTATACAGGGATTCCTGTCCTAGCTGTTGTACCGCCATACCAAGGACCAGATATTCATAAGGTACAACTTGGTTGGGCTCGCTCGTTTATTGATTCTAAAAAGTTATGGAATACAGTGTATAGGTCTATAAAGCTTTAGATAGAATGATTTTGTATAGATTAGCTCTATAGTTCTGTATAGATTAGATCTACAGTTCTATATAGATTAGATCTACAATTTCGTATAAATTAATTAGTTATGTAATAGAGAGTTATAGTTTGTAACACTTGTTAAGTATGAGGTGACAAAATGGCAGAGAAACAGCTTTCACAAGCAGCACAATGGGACCATGAGTTTGTATGGCATCCATTTACACAAATGCAAGATTGGCTAGCACAAGAGCCGGTAGTAATCGAACGTGGTGAGGGGGTTTTCCTCATCGATGAGAACGGTAAAAAGTATTACGATGGCGTTTCTTCCTTGTGGGTTAATATTCACGGTCATAATCATCCTGTGTTAAACCAAGCGTTGAAAGATCAAATCGATAAGATTGCTCATAGTACTTTATTGGGGTTAGTGAGTCCTCCATCTGCACAATTGTGTAAAGAACTTGTAGAACTTGCTCCAGAAGGCTTAGATAAAGTATTCCTATCTGATGATGGCAGTACGGCTATCGAGGTAGCTATTAAGATGGCGTATCAATACCGTCAACAAGTAGGACAAAACGAGAAAAAGACTAAGTTTATCGCCCTCAATGCTGGCTATCATGGGGATACATTGGGTACCGTATCTGTAGGTGGGATTCAGTTGTTCCATCAAGTATTCCATAATCTATTATTCAAACCATTAACTTTGCCAAGCCCTGGCGTATATGCAGATGTAGCCGATCGAGATAAAGCCTTTGAAGAATCTTTGGCAGAACTAGAGCGTATCCTTAACGAAGAAGGCGATGAAATTACAGCTCTCGTTATGGAACCACTCGTACAAGCAGCAGCAGGCATGCTTGTAATGCCTCACGGCTATTTGAAACGAGTTCGTGAGTTAACAGAAGAGCACGATGTATTCCTTATCGTCGACGAAGTAGCGACAGGCTTTGGTCGGACTGGTAAATTCTTTGCTTGTGAACATGAAGGCGTATCTCCAGACTTCATGACCTTGTCTAAAGGTATTACGGGCGGTTATATGCCGCTGGCGGCGACTTTGACTACAAAACGCGTGTTTGATGCATTCCTTGGTACCTTTGAAGAAAAGAAAACCTTCTATCATGGTCACTCCTATACGGGTAATGCCTTGGCGTGTGCCGTTGCATTGGCTTCCTTGAAAGTATTCCGCGATGAGAAGGTCATTGATCAATTACCTGCGAAAGTAGAAGCTTTCACAAAGGCTCTAGAACCTATTAAGTCCTTAAAGCATGTTAAAGAGGTTCGTCAACGGGGTCTCATCGTAGGTATTGAGCTTGAAAAAGACGTGGCTACGCACGAAGCATATCGTCCAAATGATGCGGTTGGTGCTAAGGTGGCCATCCTTGCTCGTGAACAAGGTCTCATCTGCCGTCCTATCGGTGACGTAGTTATCCTCATGCCTCCATTGGCGTCGACTGTGGAGCAATTAGAGGATATGGTTCGTATTGTTGGTGAAAGTATCCAACGTGCTACCGAAGAAGAAGGCTTGCTGGAAGATTTACGTCCCAATTATTTTGTAAATGATAAGGCGCACGTTAACTATTGAAATGTAAGGTATAGGGTTTATTCATAATCCATCTATTTAAGCATATGTAATTAAAAATAGCTACACCTATTGCTTCTTTTACGCCTATGTAAAGGCCGTTAGGGTGTAGCTTTTTATATGAAAAAAATCGATATTTTCATGAAATTTTTAAAATATATTCTATACATTCTCAAAATTCGATGATTAATTAGCATATCTATGATACTATATATGTATAAAGGAGGTCATCGTATGGACATTTATGTAATTATGCAAGTTCTTATTTTATTTGGTGCCATCTTCCTCGGTGTTCGCCTCGGTGGTATGGGCATCGGTTACGCTGGCGGCCTTGGGGTTGTATTGTTAAGCCTTGGTATGGGTATGTTCCCTGGTCAGATTCCGTGGGATGTAATTCTCATCATCATGTCTGCTATCGCAGCCATCTGTGCCTTACAGTTAGCTGGCGGTCTTGATTATTTGGTGCGTATTGCGGAAAATATTTTGCGTAAAAACCCTAAACACATCAACTATTTAGCACCAACAGTAACGTATTTCTTAACTCTACTAGCTGGTACTGGTCATACAGCATTCTCTATGATTCCGGTAATCGTAGAGGTGGCAAAAAGTGAAAACATTAAGCCATCTGTACCTTTATCTATCGCCGTTGTAGCGAGTCAAATCGCTATTACAGCAAGCCCAGTATCTGCAGCAGTTGTTGCCATGAGTGGTTTCCTTGAGCCATATGGCGTAAACTATCCTACATTGCTTGCTATCTGTATTTCTACAACATTCGTAGCGGTTATGATTACAGCGTTTATCATGTCTACCTTTGCGAATAATGACTTGTCTTCTGATCCAGTTTACCAAGAACGTTTAGCAGCAGGTCATGTGGCACCGCCTCGTGAAAAAAATGCCGATTTCCCTTTGAAACCAGGTGCAAAAACTTCTGTATTGATTTTCTTAGTTGGTATTATTTGTATCGTATTCTATGCAACTGCAATTTCCAAAAACATTGGTCTTATTAAACCAGTTATCTTTTGGTCGAAATGATGCTATCATCGGCTTCATGATGATTATTGCAGCAGCAATCACTTACTTCTGTAAGATTGATACAGCACAACTTGTTAATACTAGCACATTCAAATCCGGTTTATCCGCATGTGTCTGCGTACTAGGTGTAGCATGGTTGGGCGATACTTTCGTAAAAGGTCATATTCCTGAAATTAAAGCTCTTGCTTCTAGCATGGTAGCGGCATATCCGTTCTTGTTAGCCGTAGCATTCTTCTTTGCCAGTACATTGTTGTATAGCCAAGCAGCAACTACACAAGCATTGGTACCTGCTGTAATTCTAGCTCTCGGTATTACTCCAGAGAACCCAGGATCCGTATACATTATTATCGCATCCTTCGCAGCTGTATCTGCACTCTTCGTATTGCCTACATATCCAACACTCTTGGGGGCTGTACAAATGGATGATACCGGCTCTACACGAATCGGTAAACTCGTATTTAACCATCCGTTCTTTATCCCTGGCGTACTATCCATTGCTATCGCAGTAGCACTTGGCTTCGTAGTAGCTCCATTGATGCTGTAATTGGTGAAAGCTAAATAAGGTTAATACAAAATATATTAAAATCAGAAAAGGACGTAACTTTAAAGGTTACGTCCTTTTGGTTTGCTTATGTATTATTTGTTTTTGCTATTACATTTCTTACAGAGACCTGCAATTTCTAGATGATGTTCTGTGACGGTAAAACCTACGTCGGAGAGCTCTTTGGGCATCTCTACAACAGGGCAAGTATGGAGTGGAACCATAGTGCCACAGCTAGTACATACCGCATAGTGGCGGTGTGTATGCGGCGTAATTTCATAGTAGGCCATATCGCTACCCATGAGTGTTGTACGGGTAACGATTCCTTTTGTTTCTAGTAATTCTAGGGTGCGATAGATAGTAGACATCCACGTAGTATCGCTATCGCCTAATTTTTCAGCAATCTCAATAGCTGTCATAGGTTTATCCGCTGTTATTAATACCGACCAAATGGCTTCGCGCTGTTTGGTTTTTTTTATGCCTTCTGGCCAAGGTGTTGTATTCATAACTCTCTTTCGATTCTATTTAAATACTAAAACTGTTATACACCTGTATGGTTAAATGACTTATATGGCTAATAATTAGATGTCTTACTATGGCTTATAATGTAGCTGTTTAAATATATTAACTATTATTTTGTTTATTTGCTAAATTGCATTCGTCTTATGATCGCCCGAATATTTTTAATGACTAACACCACTAGCAAGATTCCTACCGATGTTAGAGATACAAAGCCACCAGGAGCTACGTTGAGGTAGTAAGATCCGAATAGACCTATAATCATAGCGAGTAAACTAAAGCCAATGGAGCATAGTAAAGTCGTTCTAAATCCTTTTTCTAGTTGTAGTGCCGATGCTACAGGTAAGGCAATCATAGCACTTAATACGAGGACGCCAACAATTTTAATGGAAATAGACACGGCCGCAGCCATCAAGATAGCAAAGATATAGTTAATAAAATCTACCTTAACACCGGCTACGCGAGCTGCTTCTTCATCGTAAGCGATGTAGAGTAAGGAGTTATATAAGAAGTATAGAGTTAATACTGACAAAATAGTAAGGACCGCAATGCTAATCATATCAGCCGCATTTACTGTTAAAATGCTACCGAAGAAAAATACATTGGCATTAGCTTTCAGTTTACCTGAACTAATGAGCGTAATGGCAGTACCAATACTGAGGGATAAGATGATGGTAAGAATTAAATCGAGATGGTGGGAGAAATATTTTCGCAAAAACTCGATGAGGGCACCACAGATGGCGGTAAAGATGAAAGCCCCTAAGATAGGGTTTGTATTTGTTAATAAGCCTAGGGTGATACCTGCTAGGGAGGCATGACTCATAGTATCGCCAATCATACTTGACCGGCGCAATACCATGAAAATACCGATACATGGGCATAATAGTGATATGCAGATGGCTACGAAGAAGGCATTTTGCATAAAGTCATAACTAAACATGGCGCACCTCCTCAGTTGTAGTATCATCAGCCTGAGCCTGAGCCTGAGCCTGAGCCTGAGCCTGAGCCTGAGCCTGAGCCTGAGTTGTTACATCTGTGAAGCAAGAACAATTTTCGTGATCTACAGGGTTACGACCTGTATTATGCATGATTTCGCAAGCGTATTGCTCAGGTGAGCAAAGGTGGCCGTGGCCATTTGAGATATGGTAGATGTTGGTAGAATTAGCGATTGCCATTTCCAAGTTATGTTCAACAGAGATTATCGTAATATGATGCTTTTGGTTTAAATCGCGAAGAAGTGCGTAGATGCCTTCTTGGCTTTTTCTGTCGATGCCTGTGGATGGTTCATCAAGGATGATGAGGTCAGGGCTGCCGATAAGGGCTCGGGCGATGGATACTCGCTGTGCCTGACCACCAGAGAGCTTACTGATGAGGCGGTCTTTAAATTCCGTCATATTTGTGAGCTCTAGTACGCGATTAACTTCGCTTTTTATCTTTTGATTTTTAAAAAGCTTGCGGTAGGAGTCGAGAATTTCTGTTTACCGTAATAGGGAAAGCCCTGCATGGGAGAAATCATTTTTTTCTGCGATACATAGCGAATATTGTTTCGCTATGTCCGTTTGATAGAGCCTTTTCACAGGGGTAAGAAAAACCCAATATGAGACGGAGTAAAAGTACTTTTTACCACATCCCATTGTCCCCGACGATGGATATATAGTCACCGCTGTGAATATGTAGATTTAGGTCGTTTAACACGTAAGGTGGCTGACCTTGATAGGAAAAATAAAGATGTTCTATGGATAACATATAAAAACCACATTTCTAATTGACAAAATTCTGAGTAAGTTTATACTATAACTATATTACAAATGCAACTGAGTCGCAACTGCAACAAAAGAATAAGCAGTATTCTATGAAGGCATAGCGTTCAGGATTAACAAAAGGAGGACTACGATGGTCAAGAAACTGGTTTTGTTAGTTGTAGGCATCATGATGGCCGCATTATTTGCAGGCTGTGGCAATGATGCACCTAAGGAACAAGCAAGTAAAAAGATCCAAGTGGTAACAAGTTTTAATGCGATGGCTGAATTTACAAAGGCTATTGGCGGTGATAAGGTAGAGGTATCTACTATTATTCCAGATGGCGTTGAGCCACATGATTTCGAGTTGAAACCAGAAAATATGAAACAATTGGCAACAGCTCAAGTATTCGTTTATAACGGTTTTGGTATGGAGCCTTGGGCACAACAAGCTATCGAAGCAGCTAAAAATGATAAGCTTGTAACTGTTGTAGCTACTAACGGCGTAGAAGCGATTAAAAATACTGATCCTGAAGAAATTAAGGAACATGGTGCAGAAGATCCTCACGCATGGTTATCTTTGAAAGACGCTAAAATTGAAGTGAAAAACATCAAGGATGCTCTTGTAAAAGCTGATCCAGCAAACAAGGATTACTACGAAAAGAACTACACTGAATACGTTGGTAAACTAGATGCAATGATTAAAAAAAGTATGAAGAGCAATTGCTAAAGCTCCTCATAAAAACTTTGTTACAGGCCATGCGGCATTTGCTTACTTAAGCCGTGACTTTGGTTTGGAACAAAACAGCGTAGAAGATGTATTTGCTGAAGGCGAACCAAACGCAGCGCAATTAGCTAAACTCATCGAATATGTTAAAGAAAATAACATCACTACTATCTTTGCAGAAGAAATGGCTAGCCCAGAAGTATCTAAAACTTTGGCAAAAAGAAGTGGGTGCTAAGGTAGAAACTATTTACACTATCGAAAGCAAAGAAGACGACAAAACATACCTACAACGTATGGACGAAAAACCTTGCAAAAAAATTGCAGAATCTTTGAAATAAGATAAATGAAGAGCAGCCCTAAATAGGGCTGCTTTTTTTATTTTGTATGGTATGTTAGTTTCAACTAAAGTTTAACGAATATAGTATAATATATATTACGAGATAAAATAAAAAAAGGAGGTCCAATATGGTTATCACTAATAAATTAGGTGTTGCTGAATAGGGCCTTGATCATAGTTATTATTTTTGAAGGATATCAATTGTTTAAGAGTGAGGAGTTATAAGGTAGAGTATTATGAATGGTTTGTTTGGTCCTTATATAGAAAAATGGATGCATTTTGTGACCATTAAAAATATGTTATTACTAGCTATTGGATCGGTTATTATAACGGATTTAGGTTTACATTTGCTAAGAGCAATCTTTCCTAAAAGCTCTTTTTATGAAAGTACTTTATGGGCAGGTTATTGGCCCTCTTGACTTTACAATAGATGATATTATCGGCTTTCTAGTTGGTAGTATTATTATGGTTTTTGTTAATGTCCGGGGTGTTGTATGTCATTTTTAAAGTTTTTAAAGGGACAGGAACATTTAAACAGTTAGTAGCAGATATGCTACTTACGCTTTGCATAAATAGCTGGATACACTTGGCCTTGGCGTTGATTATTATTCCTATCACTGTTCTTTTAAATGTATCAGCTCAATCTAACTCCTATGGACTAAACTACTTGGAATGGATTAATGTTATTATTATGGCACTGTTGATGGCCAAGCAATTTAACCTTAGCCCATGGTTAACAGGTATTGTTTATTACTTTATTAGTTTTGTTATCACTATAATACAACTAGCATTCTCCGGCATAATTTAGGTGAGTATATAATATAAGATGTTGATAGATATCTGTTTAGGTATCTATCAACTTTTTTTATTTACTAATCGTGGTCGCCAATCAATTTAAAAATAAATTTATATTTATTTTTAAAAAGTGTCTTATGATACAATGAAAAAAACATATATGTGCATTGTTTGCGTTTGAAGGAGGGCTTATGGAAACAAAATGGTATTCAGATTTTAAGGAGTTGTGTATATCTCCCTTTAAGAAGGGAATACCCCAAATCGTAGCGTATGGATCTTGTATGAAAGGTTTTTACGGGGCTGCAGCAGTTAGTGTTGTAGGATCGCTACTGACCACGTTTATACCGGCTCTTATTATATCGATGATGCAGTTGCATCATACATTTTATGGTCGTATTTTTGTAATGAGTGCCAATGGTGGCGTTGCTATGCAATTAGCCTTTAATCTATTTCTTACCTTTTTAGGTTTATCTCTTAATGCTTATTTAGTTTCTTGGGTGGCTAATAAATTTGATGCTCAGACGACTCCGCAGGAAGTGCTAAAGGTGAATTGGTATTCCTATGCATATGGACAATTACTGGCGCTTATTGGTGGGCTTTTGATAATGCCTGCTAGCATCTATTTCTTTATTAATATTGATAATTTCGGGCCCTTACAAGATCCACTCGACTTACCTTTGTCGATTATTCTATATGTACTTATCTCTTTCTTTATCCTGATGGGGATTTCTCTGTGGACTTGGTGGGTAAGTCTAAATTTGTTAAGCCAACAAATTAACAAACCTAAACTCTCAACATTTGGTATTAGCCTATTGGCTGGGCTCATTCCATTTGTTATTATAAGTGCTATTATGGCGTTCATAGTTTTTACAGTAATGAACATGAGATATTCTAGTGGGTTATTTTAAGTAATTATATTTGTACTTAATGTGTTGTAGAACGATAGTTTTGGAGGTTGTATGGAAACAACTTGGTATTCAGATATGGGGGCCCTTTATAGTGGCTCCATTTAAACGTGGCGTTCCGCAGATAGTAGAGCATGGTTCTTGTAAAAAGGGCTTCTATGCTACAGCAGCTTTTGCATTGGTGTCTTTCTTATTTTCAAATATCCTACCGACTCTTTGTAAGTATGATATTTGCAGATAAACTTGAGGTTGCTCTCACCGGTGCGGCAGCCTTATCTGGTATTGGTATATTAGGCCTTGCATTTGGCTTGCTATTTGCGTTTATTGGTATTGCTATTTATTCGGCTATTTTCTCTTGGGTGGCTAACAAGTTTGATGCTCATACTACCTATGAATCTGTGTTGAAAATCATGTGGTATGAACAAGCTTATAACCAGATTATGGGGCTATTCTATTTCTTGGGTATCCTATTATTATCAGTGCCATTTATAGTGATATTAGGATTTAATCCTGATTCTACTGTTTTAGGTATTGTATGGATAACTATGATTATATTTGCATCAATTGCATTTGCAATCTTTACATTTTGGGTATGCTTAACAATGTTAAGTCGCCAAATTAATAAATCCCTTTTAGCTACTTTTGGCATTTCTTGTTTAACCAGTTTAATTCCAGTAATTGTTATCGTGAGCTTCTTCGCCTTAATCGCACTAGCTAGTTCCAGATAATTAAATAGTTATGAAAATAATGAAAGCAAGGTATGAATGTACCTTGCTTTTATGCTATAATAATGAACAGAAAATGAATTAATAATAAACTCATTATTTAAATTCGTAATCTTTGTGTTGTGTGCCGCATCATCCAAATTTGGGTGGTGCTTATTCTTGTTGTGTAAAAGGTGGTGAGCGATATGATGGTTGGTTTAGTAGAGTTTATGTATCGCTTATTAAACCCCATTGAAGAAAAAAGTCCACGCATGTATCACTTTGATGTTGCTTATGGGCAATTAATAGGAATGCTGTTATTGTCACTCATATGCTATCAATTTACCATCGTTGGTGAAGGTGTATATATAGATGCTATACGTGCGTTTATACGCAATTCTTCTTTATTAGTGAAGTGGCAATTATTTTCCCTTCCAGTTGGTCAACATGAAATACAAGTTTTCTTTGATCAGCTAGGAAAGCCACGAGAGTTTTGGAATGCAGGGCGCTTTACGTGGGTGATTGTAAAAGGCATTCTTATGGCTGGAATCATTGTTGGTTATGCAATGATTCAAAAGCGTAAGTTTTACGTACGTGCTATAGCGACAGGTGTGTTGCATATGATGGCCGTTGCTCAACTGGTAGTTGCTTTGTATACATTTACAGCAGGTATCATGTTGATTCTTACAACAGTACCATTATTACTACAGGCCGTTATCGGATTCTGTATGATTGTCTTATGTGTTTTAAGTACAGGATTATTGTTACAAACGATGGGACGTATTACAGGGGCTTGCATTAGCGGAACTACCTATGAAGGTTTGAGCGTTATGCTCGTGGCTATTCTTGTATCACTCTTGTGTGAAGGTCTTTATATGTTGACTCGATAAAATACATATACTATAGTTAGGACGAGGTACGCCTCGTCCTTTTTGTATGGCTCGATGATTTCTACTTTTCTATTGTGCTGCTATTAGCCATATATAACGTCGGCCCACTCAGCATTAATTATTACGAATTCCCTAAAATATAGGTTGAATATAAGGAGTATCTATGAACTGGTATAAGGATATATTGCACTTGTTTACAAGGTTGAGTGATCAATCCTTTCACAATATTCTTGCATACGGCACTATAGCACGAGCACTGACTAATTTAGTGGTCTCTACCATTGTATTGTATGGAATGACTTATGCCTTGCCATTGATGGTGAAAGCAATAGCGCCTATGCTTGGCATAAAGCGTATGACAGGCTTTGCACATTTTGATCTGGTCAGTGCTGTTGCTAATGCATCTTTTTTAATTTTTCAGATCCTCATAGGAGCCTTTGTTATATGGCGCTTACTTATTTTATTAGGTGGTAGTGGTACATATAGAGGGGTTATGTGCAATTATATATATGGGTTAGCCTATACGAATGCGCTTCGTACAGTTGTAATTGTGTTTGTTCATATTCTAGGTCTTATTTTATTTGCCCTAGCACAGCAAAAATATGTAGCGGACATAGCGTATTTAGTTACTATGTTTAGTCAGTATTATGCTGTATTTATCGGTGCTCAACTTATGCGACGCTATGTAGGTCTTGGTATTGTTAAGACCTATATTGTAATATTCATTGTAGCCTTACTGTCCGTATCCGTTTTACCTCAATGGATTCGGTTTTTCCATACTTTGGTCAAGTAAACAGCTTTAATATAGCTCTATATAACCGTAAGATGAAAGTCTTACGGTTTTTCTATGTTTTAATTTATATTAAAATTAATTATATATAATTTAAATCTTGGAATTTATGATATAATTAACTTTAGAGTGTAGTTGAGAGCGGAGTTAGTTATGGATACGACATTTTTACGAGAGCTATCCTTATTGGTGCGTTCACCAAAGAAGGGGATAGATGAAATTTTCTGGTTTGGTACTTTAGAGAAGGGTATCAAAGCAGGGCTCGCCGGTTGGTGCGCTACCCATATGTTAGGCTTTGCCTTAGGCATTGTATTATTACCTTTGGTCGCCGCTTTTGGAGGCTTTTTATTAGGCTTTATACCTGCCGTATATGGTATATTTTCCATCTTACGTGAGGTCATTGGTCTTGGTATGTATTGGTTTGTAGGTAGTTTTATTTTGTGGAAACTACTGAGTGTACTACTTGATCGAGAGTTTGACTTCAAACAAGTATTAATGGGAACAGCTTATATCGAAGGATATACAGGGGCATTGGGCTTAGCATTAATCTTAGTATCTATTATTTGTATTTACCTTGCCCCTATTTTGATGGTCCTTTTAGTTCCATTGGGGTTAGCTTACGTGGGGGCCGTTATTTACGTTGCCGTTATGCTTTTATCTCGTCTTATGAACGTAGAGCCTCTTACAGTAGGGGCCGTTTATGTGGTCTTATTTATTATCAACCTTTTATATAACTGGATTATGCGTATACTCTTTGCGTAAATAACAAAACCTTCTAGCAATTGCTAGGAGGTTTTTTATTATGCTTCAAGTTGAGCTTCGTAATGTTGTAGTAATAGATCTACATTGTCTTCGTCGTATTCAATTTGTTGAGACCATCGAGCAATTTGTTTAAAGGGTTTCCTTCGATGGCACTCGTCATGAGCATGTACTCAGTGCCATCCTTTGCATAGGCGATGATAGCTTCTAAGGAGTAGTCTGCAAGCATATCGATTTGGCGATACAAGATATATTGGTAGACCTTATTAAAAATGCTCATATCTTGTTGATGTACATAACTTTTAACAGAGGTAACGACCTGGTCTATATCCTTAGACAATGCATTGACTTGTGTAGTCCAGGCCTCATCAATAGGCTCCGTAGTCTTGTAGAGATCTAATAGCTGTTTATAATATTCTCCGCTAGGGCTTGGTGTATATTGGAATAGAGTAGGCTCTAAATCAAAGGCTAATAGTTGAAATACATTTTCTAGCTTTAGACGCTCATCAGGACTAAATTCATTATCGTCATCCTCAATAGTAAACACTAATTCTCTATTATTATTATCTTTTGCTAGTAGTTCCACGGATGCTTCACAGGATAAACCAACACCACATAGTTCTAGATCTTCAATGTATTTATAAAATCGAGGGTGCATATGACAGGTGTCGCAAAGGCCTTCTTCGCCTAATTCGAGCACTACTTTGCAAAGCCCTTTTTCATTGAGTAAAGGGCACATAGGTTGTTCTTTAGAGAATACGAAATGGCTGCCTTCCTCATCAATGGTAATCGCTTGGCGCAAGCTTTCACCAAGAGGTCCCGTCATAGTGTGATAACGTTCAGCCGTCGGTTCATCGATATCGATGGTCCAAAGCTGGCAGCATGTATTTTCACAGCGATCAGCTTTGCACTGAAATTCGTGATATATTGTCGGATAAATTGAAATCATAGTCAGCTCACTTGTAGTTACAAAAATTGTTCTACGTGCATTGTATCATAGGGTGTAGGTCCACGCATTAATATTATAAATAAAGATTCATATAGCTTATCAATTTAGTGTATAATTGTATATATACGATATGGTTCTGTTTGAGAGATGGAGGAGCCTATGAAATCATTACTTATAAAAGGTAGCCTTGTATTGGCGTTAGCAGCAGTGTTTGGCATGCCTAACGCGAGTGCCGCCCCTTTAGTAGCCGTAGAGCCAACTGTTGCAGTTGTTGATGGCAACCATGCAGCGATTGTTGGTGCTAATGGTTTATTAAATGCATTCATTCAAAATCATCCTAATGCGGTTATTACTGAAATTTCCTTTGATGCTGACGGTGGTCAAATTAAGTATGAGGTTGAAGGCGTTGATGAAAGTGGCAAGTATGAGTTGACTTATATCTATGCAACGAATCAAATCTTTGAAAAACGTGAAGGTGATTATCATAAATCCTTGAAGAAAAAATCTTTCGATCCTCGTGAGATTTTACCTCCAGCAGCAGTAGTTAATTTTGCTTACGCTCAAACACAAGACAAAGCTACGAGCCTTAATGAATGGTCTGTACATCATGAAAAAGGTAAGATTATTTACAAAGTTACCTTTGGTACCGAAGGGGACAAAGAGGTTGATGTACGCATAGATGCTATAAATGGTACATTACTATCTGTTAAGTTTGATGACTAATGTATGATTGACTAGTAATTATAGCTTAATAATTCCTAGTTAATTAATTTTTGAATATAATAATTAAATGCCTCAATACTAGTTCTTTTCATAGAAAATTGCTAGCATTGGGGCGTTTTTTTGTGAAAAGTTTACTCATGAATGCAGATCTAAAGATAATGAGACTTATAATTATATGCCGTTCGTCCTTTATACATGGGATGAACGGCTTTTTATTATGGTATTCATAGAATATTTAAATAAAAAAATCGAAAGCTATAGATTTTTCATTTTAAATATATGTAAATTCATTTTAGACTCACTCCAAAACGAGGTTTTTTTAGCACGGTTCTACATTTTGAGTTCATAGATTATCGATAGTATGTGTACCAGTCCAAGGACGAAACTCAAATATATCGGATTTTTCCAGACTATATATCTACAGTCCACGCTAGATATATGTTTTGGAACTATATCGATAACACCGAGTTGGTTAAAAAAATATATGTGAAATACTACATATATATGAATTATCAAGGAGGATATTATGAAAAAATCTATTCTTAAAAGCAGTATTGCTTTAGCTGTAGCTGGCGTATTCGGTGCTACTGTAGCAGTAACAGCGGCTGAACAAGCAACTCCAGTACCTGTAGCACAAGAAGTAGCCGTAACAGCAGCTCCTGTAGCACAACCTGTTGCAGATCAAGCAGTTCCTGCAATTGAAGTGGCTCCAGCGGCTACTCCAGTACAACCTGCTCAAGATACTACTCCGGTTCCAACTGCTACTCAAGATATTAAAACTCCAGTAGCTCAAGAAATTGTAGTTCCTAGCGAAGCAAATCCTGCAGCAGCAGTTCCTACTATTGAAACAGCAGCTGTAGCAAAAAGCTCCTAGTGAAACTAAAGTAGTACGCGTTGGAGATAAAAAAACAGAGCCTTCTGCAAAAAGCTGAAAAAGCAGTAAAAAAACAATAAAAAAGCACATGCAGACAAAGCTCCTAAAGCAAAAGCTGTAAAAGAAGAGAAAAAAGCTGATAAAAAAGAAACTACAAAAGAGGAAAAAAAAACTCTAAAAGTAGAAAATCACAACCTAGCACAACAAGTCAGCCCACAGGCGTAGTCGATCAAAAATAGTATTTTTCGTAATTGGTGCAAATTATCTAATTGACCAATTCGAAACTAAATTTGGTGACTCTAAGATTACAAATGTATCCTTCAAAGCAGCAGATAAAACTGCTATCTATGAAGTAGCTGGTTTCAATGCCAACGGCGCTCATTCTATGACCCTTGATGTAGCGACTGGCAATGTAACTGAAGGTACTCCTAAAGCGTATGATGCATCTATGGAAGCTGGTGCTATTGATGCTGGTACTGTGTTACCTCCACATGTGGCGATCAATGCAGCCTTCGCACAGACTGGCAACGTAGCAACGGGTATTAACTCTTGGTCTGTAGTTAATCAAAATGGTACACCTGTATACAACGTAGAGTTCCATGATGCACAAAATAAACCTGTATCCATCGTATTAGATGCAAAAACAGGTATGGCAGTAAAATAAGTAAAACGTTATTCCTATACCACTGTAAAGCAAACCCTTTTAACACGAACACTAAACACCCAAAACTATACACACAAAACATAAATACACTTACACACACATACACAATACACACACAATAAAAAATTACACACACGCAGCCCTCTGGATTGGATAGACAAACATTGACTCTCTCCTATGCCGTCTGTCGTTCAGAGGGCCCCTTATGAATTGTGGTTCCCTCCCAATCATAAGATTATATACTTGGTATATAATACTCTCTCTCACAATAAGAACGTAACTGCTTTACAGTACGCTAGGTATAGGGGAGCAGAAAAGCCCGTAATACATGTAGACCGCTGCATGTGTTACGGGCTTTTTTCGATATAACTTAATATAACTACATATGATGTAAGTTTCGCAAGTGTTGAAAATGCAAAAAGGCGCAGATATTATAATGTATATCTGCGCTTTTGCTTATATGGAGTCTTTAAATTTAGTATGTATACTCAGTATTTTATATATATTGGCGAGGTACGCGCTCAGAGAAGCCACAGAAAATCTCGTAAGGAATCGTAGACGCAAGGGCGGCAATCTCGAGTGCTGAGATGCTTTCATGGCCTTGAGAACCTAAGAGAACAACCTTGTCCCCAGGTTTTACCGTAATCGTATCTGGAACGGCTACCATGAATTGGTCCATACAGATGCGGCCTACTACAGGGCAGCGTGTACCATGGATCAACACGGTGCCTCGATTGGATAAGCTACGAGGATATCCGTCAGCATAGCCTACAGGAATTGTAGCAATTGTCATTGGTTCAGGCGTAACATAGGTAGAACCATAGCCAATGCCTTCGCCTGCCGGAACGTGTTGGACATGAACGACTTCGCTATGGAAGGAGAGAACCGGTTTTAGGCTTAAGCGATTTGGCACATCTAAAGACGGCATAATACCGTATTGAATGATACCAGGGCGAGCGTCGGTGAACAAGCTATCTTTTACAGATAATAAACCCGCACTATTGGCGAGGGAGAAGCGGTAATCTGCATCTGGTCGGAATGCCTTGATTTCATCTACCATGCGATGAAATTTCATAGCTTGGCTATGAGCGTGAGTTTGATCTGCAGCGTCCGCATTACTCATATGAGAGAAGAAACCGTCTACTTCAAGATTATCGTAGGACTCAACACGTTTGATAAACTCTACAGCATCCTCAGGTTTGATACCAATACGATGCATGCCCGTATCGACAGCTACGGCAACGCGGATGATCATATCATGGTTGTCCGCCACTTTATCGAGAGCGTCTAAATCGGTAGACTCGCAGACGGCAGGGATGGAATTCGTATCTGCTACGAGCTCAAAGGACTGAGGTCTAGTGAGGCCTAATAGATAAATTGGCACCATAATACCTGCGTTGCGAAGAGGTACGGACTCCTCGGGAATGGCAACCGCTAAGGATTCGTAACCTTCCTCTACGGCAATACGGCCCATCATAACACTGCCGTGGCCATAGCCATTGGCTTTGATAACAGCAGTAGATGTGCTCCATTCCGGTAAACTATCTTTAATTTTGCGCAAGTTCTCACGAACGAGACTTGTATTTATGGTCAAATAGGTGGGTCTCATGGTATTCCTCAATTCTATATAACATTACTTTTTATTTTTATAACTTTTTGGGGAATTACACAATACTTTTGTGAAAGTTTTTATACAGAAATTCTGTTTTTTTATGATTTTTTTATACATATATTATATACAATAAACGTGAAAGTATACTAATTAATATAGTTCTCTGTGATATTAATGGTATAAATTCATATCAATAATAGTATAATTTATGTAGAAGTGTTTTCCTTGATAGGTGTATGTAACCCTAAATTTAGACATTACGTATACTCTATAAAATTAAATAACTATGTAGGAGGTTCTTATGAGCGAACGTGTAGTAGTGGTAAATGCAAGTAAAATGAATTATGACCATGCATTAGATTTCTGTATTATCTAGTGATGTACAGGTTTACGATGATAGTACAAATGCAGAGCTTATTGAACGTATTCAAGGGGCTCGCGTTGTAGTTACAAAAGAATTACCCGTAGGGGCTGATTTGCTTTCACAATTCCCAGATACAGTAAAGCTCATCGTAGAAGCGGGGACAGGTTATAATAATATTGACCTCAATGCTGCTAAGGAAAGAGGCATTACTGTGTGTAATATCCCCGCATATAGTACAGAGCGCGTAGCACATACGGTAATCATGATGATCCTCAATTTTGCGTCTACAATGCAGAAACAAATTGGCATGCTTGCTAAAGGTGATCGCAGTAATTTCACACAACATTTACAAGTGAGCCACACAGAAGTGAATGGTAAAACATTAGGCGTTGTTGGTGCTGGTCACATCGGTATGGAAGTTATCAAAGTAGCAAAAGCACTCGGTATGAATGTCTTAGTTCATACGCGCACACCAAAGGCTGATGGAGATGGCATTCGTTATGTAAGTCTTGATGAATTACTAGAACATAGTGATTATATTACATTGCATTGTCCATTGAATGATCAAACTAAGTACATCATTAATAAAGAAGCCATCGGCAAAATGAAACCTAGTGCAGTCATCGTAAATACTGGCCGTGGACCTCTCATTAATGAAGCAGATCTTTGTGAAGCATTAGCGGCTAAACGCATTGCAGGTGCAGGCCTTGATGTACAAGAGGTAGAACCTCCAGCAGAGGATAGCCCTCTATATACACTGGATAATGTTATTATCACACCTCATATGGGCTGGAAAGGCCTTGAAACACGCCAACGTTTGGTAGGCATTATTCGTGACAATGTACAAGCATTCTTCAAAGTGAACCAATTAATGTTGTATCTTGATAGAATTTAAATAATTATATAATGGGTTCTATAACGGCATGGAAGTAATGGTCTAATTTTGTAGGCGATTCTTTCATGCCGTTTTTTACCCACCATAACACCATTTCGACAAAACTACCTGAAATATGATTGATGATAAAGTCATCCGGTAGATTTGTATTTGCTTTACGGTCTTGATTGATGAAATATCCTTGCACCAACTCATTTAGATGATCTCTAAAATAGCACAAAAAGATTTCGTTATTATCACTAGCTAGTAGTTCGAGGATTTTATTTTCATTTTGCTGTAAATGTTGTAATAAATGACCAAATACTGAGACTGGGTAAATACTTTGTTGATAAAGCCCATGAGCATGAGGTAAATGATTAATACTATCTTTTATATGTAAGAATAAGTCTTCGCAGAGGGCTTCTAGCAATGCCTCTTTTGTGTCGAAATGAGTATAAAATGTGGTGCGCCCAATATCTGCGGCACTAATGATTTCTTGAACGGTGATTTTGTCATACGCCTTTTTAGATAATAATTCGTTAAAAGCTATAAATATGGCTTTGCGAGTTCTTTTCTGTCTACGATCCATATTAACTCCTGTCATACATTTAGTACAAAACATCATATATGTTCCGTAATGAACATATATGATGTTTTATATATTGTATTAAAACCATAGGTTGATACAATTAAAGTGAACAAAGTGTTCGCTATCGTAATTATTGTACTGTAAGTGTAGTCATAATTCAATTCATATTGATAGTGAAAGTTTTATAAGGGGATTGCTGTATGGTACATCGAATACATGATATATTATCTGGTTTATATATGACGATTTTTAGCGGGGCTATTTTTTTACTGCTTGATGGGATTCCGCATTTGATAGAGGAGTTTGGTGGACAGAGTCCGTTTCAAAAATATATTCCCTTTTGAGCCTTCTTGGGTTACCGTTATTATTTGTGGTTTTTCCTCTTGTGTATTTATCTATTCGAAGGATCGTATATAATAAGGGAATTAGTAAAAATCTCATCAGCTCTATTGATTTCTATGGCTATGTTTGCAGCCGTTGCCATCGGAGATATATTTGCGGCTGGTGAGGTAGCGTTTATTATGGCTTTAGGCGCTCTCCTTGAAGAATCAACTACCGAGCGAGCAAAAAAGGGGTTAAAAAAGTTAATTTCGTTAGCACCTGTTAAGGGTCGTAAAATACAAGATAACAAAGAAATAATGATTTCCGTAGAGTCTATACAAAGTGGTGATTACTTGCGAATCCTTCCGGGCGAAACAATACCTGTAGATGGGCGAATCATTAACGGTGAAACAACGGTAGATCAATCTATTATGACAGGAGAGTCTATACCTGTTGATAAAACAATTGATGATGATGTATTTGGTGGAACTATTAACTGTTTTGGTGCCATAGATATTATAGCTACTAAAGTGGGCGAAGATAGTTCTATTCAAAAAATGATTCAGCTTATTCGAAATGCAGAACAGAAACAGGCTCCGATTCAGCGCATAGCTGATACTGTTGCTAGTCGATTGGTGCCTATTGCATTGATGATTGCATGTATAGGCTACCTAGTAACTGGAAATATCATCGTCGGTGTTACTGTATTGGTAGTATTTTGTCCTTGTGCATTGGTGCTTGCCACACCTACTGCGGTTATGGCCGCTATTGGTCAAGCTACTAAACATGGCGTTATTATTAAATCTGGTGAAATTCTTGAAACTATGGGAAAAGTGGATACCATGGCATTTGATAAAACCGGCACATTAACACATGGTCAGTTATCGGTTCAATCTATTTTGGTCGTTGATACAGATTATAGTGAGGTCGATATTCTTCAATTAGCTGCATCTGCAGAGGCTAAGAGCGAGCATCCTATTGGGAAGGCTATCGTTTCTCATGCCATACATCAAGATTTAGAAATACTTGCTACTACTTCGTTTACAATGTCCGTAGGAAAGGGCATTATTGCCGTAATAAACGGTGTTACATTATATTGTGGTCATGAACGTTTTCTTGAGGAACATAATATTATTGTTGATGAAAGGGTTCAACAAAACGTTAATACTTATCGAAGTGAAGGAAAGGTATCCATCATTATTGCAGATAAAGATCATATTATAGGTATTATTGCTTTATCTGATACAATGCGACGAGATACGGCAGATATGTTGTCTGCAGTCTCTAGCCTAGCTATGAAAAACAGTACTTCTTACGGGGGATAGTAAAGAAACGGCTACATATATTGGCAAAAAAGCAGGTATTTCTGAAATACATGCGGAGCTTTTACCTGGCGAAAAAATGAGAATTATTGAAGAGTTGCAAGGAAAACACCACAAGGTTTGTATGGTTGGTGATGGAATTAATGATGCACCAGCTATGAAGACTGCTGATGTGAGTATTGCAATGGGGAGTATCGGTAGTGATATTGCCATAGAAACAGCTGATATTGCATTGATGAGTGAAGATCTTAGCAAAATTCCTTATATTAAGCGACTATCAGATGCTACGATTAGAACTATTACATTTAGTATTGCTTTATCAATGGCCATTAATTGTATCGCTATTATTCTCTCATTACTTGAGGTTTTTGACACCTACTACCGGTGCGTTAGTTCATAATGTGGGGTCCTGTTTGGTTGTCCTCATTGCAGCCCGTTTGTATGATAGAAAATTTATTTAAACACAATAAGAGCCGTCCCCGGTTGTGTGGGGGCGGCTCTATTGATTAGGGCTATCATAGATCAAGTCTTGGTATATATATTTATATATATCAAGGGAGGTAGTTATCCTCAAACTTGATTATGATTGATGTTGTGTTTTGATGGGACTCCACCAATGGCGTCGATAGGCCTTGATGCCTTCCACCACGGTTCTTGTCGCTTTGGCCGCTAAATCTTTTGTTGCGGCCGGTATGCCCTCTAGGCGATAGGTAATTCCTAACTCCTTATATTTAGCAGTACCCATAACGTGATATGGTAAGCAATCAACGGCTTGTAAGTTTTTCAGGGATCCTAGGAAAAAGCCTAGACGATAGTGATGATCTGCATTATCTGTAACTGTAGGAACTACAACGTGACGAACCCAAATGGGAACTTCTACGTCTGCTGTCAATCGTGCAAAGCCGAGAATAGGCTCTAACGATTTTCCAGTTAACCACAGATGTTTATCAGGATCGATTTCTTTAAGGTCTAGGATGACGAGACTAGTGACACTGAGTAGCTTACGGTAGGCCACCTCTTGGTGGGGATCAAAACAAATTCCACTTGTATCTAAACAGGTATGGACGTTTCTTTCACGGAAATATGTGAAAAGCTCCGTAACAAAGTCAATTTGTATAAGAGCTTCCCCACCTGTGACGGTGATACCACCATTAGTATAAAATTGGCGGTTACGTTCGTACTGGTCCCACAACTCCTCAATAGTCATGAACTTAGCATCATCACTAATTTCATTCCATGTGTCGGGATTGTGGCAATAAGCACAACGCATGGGGCATCCTTGGAGAAAAACCACCATGCGCATGCCTGGACCATCAACCGTACCCATTGTTTCGACCGAATGAATACGTCCTGTCATAGGAAACCTCGATTAGATTTGTTGATGGAATGTACGGGAAATAACTTCGTCCTGTTGTGCTTTAGTCAATTTGCTGAAGTGCACTGCGTAACCAGACACACGAACAGTCAATTGAGGGTACAACTCAGGATGCTTTTGAGCGTCTAACAATGTTTCGCGAGTGAACACGTTAACGTTCAAATGATGACCGCCTTTTTGGGAGTAGCCATCCAATAACTCTACCAAGTTATCAATTTGTTGTTGGTTGCTCATGGGTATTACCTCCTTTCAACCAAGACTAACACTCGTATCGGTGCCGGTGAAAGCAGTCCGATACTATGGAAGATATTATTTATCTTCCTTTATAGTAACATTCGGTTCGCTACATGCGAAGTTTGTATTGGAGTTAGGCAATTGAGATGGATCTAACTCAATATCAAATCGCTGAGGGACACAAATGTTTCACCAGATTTACCTAATGCATCAGGAATGATAGAGAAGGTATTGGAAATACCATCGGAGCTATCACGCCATGGCATTTTTGCTACGGATGCCAACGAAGAAATAGCACCGTGAGTATCACGACCATGCATTGGGTTAGCACCAGGAGCGAAAGCTTCACCCGCTTTACGACCATCTGGTGTGGAACCTGTTGCAGTACCATATACTACGTTGGAAGTAATTGTTAACAAGCTCATAGTAGGAACGGATTGACGGTATGTAGGATGTTTACGAATCTTATTCATAAATGTGGAAACAACTTTTGCTGCTAAGCTATCTACACGATCGTCATCGTTACCATATTTAGGGAAGTCACCTTCGATTTCGAAATCAACAGCGATGCCGTTTTCGTCGCGAATAGGTTTTACTTTAGCGTATTTAATAGCAGACAAGGAGTCAGCTACTACGGATAAACCAGCAATACCAGTTGCAAACCAACGTGTTACCTTGCGGTCATGCAATGCCATTTCTAGTTTTTCATAAGCGTATTTGTCGTGCATGTAGTGAATGATGTTCAATGCGTTTACATATACGCCTGCTAACCATTCCATCATGTCGTCGAATTTTTCCCATACTTCGTCGAATTCTAAGTATTCGGAAGTGATAGGGCGGTATTTAGGGCCAATTTGTTTCTTCAATTTTTCGTCAACGCCGCCATTGATTGCATAAAGCAAGCATTTTGCCAAGTTGGAACGAGCGCCGAAGAATTGCATTTCTTTACCGATACGCATTGGAGATACACAGCATGCGATAGCATAGTCATCACCAGAGTTAGGACGCATCAAGTCGTCGTTTTCGTATTGGATAGAAGATGTTTCAATAGATAGTTTTGCACAGAAGCGGCGGAAGCCGATAGGCATGCGAGGGGACCACAATACAGTGAGGTTTGGTTCTGGAGCAGGACCAAGGTTAGTCAATGTATGTAGATAACGGAAGGACATTTTGGAAACCAATGTACGGCCGTCAGTACCCATACCACCGATGGATTCAGTTGTCCACACAGGATCGCCTGTGAACAAGTTGTTGTATTCGTGGATACGTGCGAAGCGAACCATACGCAATTTCATGATGAAATGATCTACGAATTCTTGGATTTGCTCTTCTGTGTATGTGCCATTGCGAAGGTCGCGTTCTGCGTAGATGTCTAGGAATGTAGAGTTACGGCCGATAGACATAGCAGCACCATTTTTGTTCTTTAATAGCGCCAAGATAGCCGAAGTAAATCCATTGCATAGCTTCTTTAACGTCTTTAGCTGGTTCAGAAATATCGTAACCGTAGGACGCAGCCATTTCTTTCAATTCTTTTAAGGAGCGGATTTGATCTTGAATCTCTTCGCGGTCACGAATTACTTCTTCCAGCATATCGCCCATAGTGATGCTGAATTGTTCTTTTTTTCTCTTCAATGAGATAATCTACACCATACAAAGCGATACGGCGATAGTCACCGATGATACGGCCACGGCTATAAGCATCTGGTAAACCAGTTACGATATGCGCCGTACGAGCAGCACGCATTTCTGGTGTATATACATCAAATACGCCATCATTGTGAGTTTTACGATGTTTTTTGAAGAAGTCTTCTGTTTGCGGATCCATTTTGAAACCGTATTCTTCAATAGCGGATTTCGCAGTACGTAAGCCACCATAAGGGAACATAGCGCGTTTTAATGGTTTGTCAGTTTGCAAACCAACGATCGTTTCAAGGTCTTTGTCGATATATCCTGGCGCATGGGCAGTAATGTGTGTGGCCACGGAAGTATCGGCATCGATCATGCCGCCTTTTTCACGTTCTTCCTCATAAAGCTTCATTACTTGGTCCCATAATTTTGTCGTTCTTTCTGTAGGACCAGCAAGGAAGGAATCGTCCCCTTCATAGGGGATATAGTTTCTTTGAATAAAGTCGCGTACGTCAACGGCTTTATCCCACACACCTGTGTTAAAATCTTTCCATGCAGTATGTTGCATTTTGCACCTCCATAAAAGGATATAACTATAGATTTCTATGCCTATAGTGTACAATGTTTGTCATGATTTAACAAATTTTTAAATGATATGGATTTTTCAATACATGCTATGCAGTTTTCGTAAGTATAGTAGTTATTTATATTTAAATTCAGTAGTTTGTGTTCTTTATAAAGTCTGTATATATAGGAACAGACTGTGATGTTTGAACGATGTATACTTAGGTGTTGGGGAAACTTTATTATTATTAGATAATGAAAATTTATATCAATAAATAGAAAGAGTTCGATATAAGAGAACTAATTTTTTTATAGTATTAGTAATGTATTATGGTAATATTAAAATATCCTATGTAATATATACTATGTTTTGATGGACTTAGTTTAGATAGGATGAGTTAGTTCTCAATCACTTGTGAATACGTGTATTTAGCGTAATGTAAATTTAAAGATCCTATAAAGATACTGTGAAAGGTGGATGCTAATGACAAATCGAATGAAAGCTATTTTTGGGTGCATCTGCCACGATTGCCGTATGGGCTACAGCATTTCCGTTTGGTAAACTGGCATTACAGTCAGTAGATGCATTGACACTCTCTGTAGCAAGAGTGGTAGGTGGTGCTATACTTATGCTAATTATTGGTGTATTCAAAGGATTACACATCCCTACATCTTGGCGCGAGTGGGGCATATATATTTTATTAGGTGCTACAGGGAACTTCCTTTATCAAGTCGTTTTTAATGAAGGTCTTCGCACAATCCCAGCGGCTACTTCAAGTATTATTATGGCTTTGACGCCCATGACGACAGCACTTTTAGCGTTAGTGGTCTATAAAGATAGAATACGTCCTGTCGGATGGATCTTTACTATCACTGCATTTATAGGTGTAGCTATTATTATTCTTTGGAATGCTACTCTTACAATTCCTATGGGTGCATTGTGGACTTTATTAGGTATGATATTGTTTGCGATTTATAATATCCTCAATCGTGGCCTTAGCCTGAAAGGTTATAACTCCATTACTATAGCCATGTGGTCAATGTTTACAGGTGCTATTATGGCACTACCTTTTGCAGATCATGCTATTGAAATGATTGTACAGGCACCACTTAGTGCACAACTAGCCATGCTATATCTGGCTTTCTTTTCCAGTGCCTTAGGATTTGTATTTTGGAGTTATGCTTTTGAACATGCTGAAAAGGTGTCTGATGTAACCAACTTTATGTATATTTCACCAATCGTGGCAGCTATAGTAGCAGCATTCTTATTGGGAGAATTTCCAAACATGGGGCTTTATATTGGGGCACCAATCATATTAGGATCATTGTTCTTGTTTAATCGGTATAGATGATGGGTTTGATGTAAAGGACCTGTTTTAATTTTTAAATAAAAAGTATATAGATACGAAAAAGAACCTCAACATTTTTTTGCTGAGGTTCTTTGTATTATAATTTCTTTTTTTGTTAGTTTTTTTCATAGAGTATTTTTACCCATCTTATAGTTATCATCAGAGATTTCTAATTTATGAGATGGTAATTCAAATAGTTTTGCTCGATCTTTATCAAAACCGGATACATCTTTTACGCCTACCATATCAGCAGACCTAGCAAGTGATATCTCTTTAGTTTCTTCGTTAATAAAGTAAAGATAGGCATCTAAACCAAAGGATTTATTTTTCATCCTTTCTAAATGTAGTAATAACCGCAGGAGCAAAAATTACTAGTTCTTTTTCTTTTCCTGCAGCTATATGTGCGTAGTTTGTATCTACATACTCTGCATATACATAAGGTTGGCCGGATTTTACCGTATCGTAGTCTGCAGTATATACTTCAACCATATGTAAATCAAAAGTAGTTCCTAGAAAACTACTATACATGGCAGATTGTATTTCTGCTGTTTTCTCCACTGGTGGATGAGGGGATTCCTTTTTCATAGAACTTATAATTTGTTCTTTTTCTTTGAATGCCCCGTTTTTTTACGATTTTCTATGGTTCTTTTTATTTTTGCTCATCTAACTCTTTTTTTCACGAGCTACCGTAGCTTCTTCTAACGTATCATAATATGTAACTTTTTGATTTTTCCAGCTCCCATCTCTACTACTGCATGAATTTCTTTTTTATGAGATTCAGCATTTTGCGGTGTGCTAGCATTTGCTAGACAAAGAGGGGCTAAGAGGGTGCAAGCAATACTCGCCAACACAAGGTTCTTCACTATCATAATATACTCTCCTTGTTATACAAAAACAATTACAAGTAAATTATAACATAAAAAAATAAAATAAACTTAAATATTATCTAATTAATAATTAAGAATTGATTAAAAAAAGTGATTGCTACATAAAGAGTTAATTAAAAATACCCACTACCTATAGATGAGGCAGTGGGTATTTTCTTGTTTTACTATTGTAGGCCAACAAGATTGAAGTATGTTGGTTCAAGATCGTATTGATATAATTTATACGCTCATGCCCGCAGCATAGTTTTCGTATAGTTCTTTATAGTGACCACCGCGCTCTATCAGTTCGTGATGTGTCCCTTGTTCCACAATGGTACCATTTTCAACTACTAGTAGGAAGTCTGCATTTTTGATTGTAGACAAGCGATGGGCAATAACGATACTTGTACGTCCTTTGAGAAGGGTGTTCATGGCTTTTTGAACCTCCACCTCGGTGCGGGTATCTACGTTAGCCGTTGCTTCGTCGAGGATGAGAATACTAGGGTCTGCCAAGAAGGCACGAGCGATGGTAATCAATTGGCGTTGACCTTGAGATAGGTCATCACCACCTTGTTTGAGCACTGTATCATAACCATTTGGCAAGGTACGGATAAAGTGATCTGCCATGGCTAGCTTTGCTACATATTCGATTTCCTGACGAGTAGCATTTGGCTTACCGTAGCCGATGTTATCAGCAATAGTGCCTGTGAAAATCCATGCATCTTGCAATACCATGCCTACTGTATTATGTAAGCTTTCACGAGATACATCACGAATGTCGATGCCGTCGATGGTGATACGGCCTTTCATAATATCGTAAAAGCGCATGATGAGGTTCATCAAGGTTGATTTACCAGCTCCCGTAGGGCCTACAATGGCTACCATGGATCCACCAGGAATATGAATGTTGATATCCCTCATAAACACATTGGATGGTGTATAGCCAAAAATCAACATGTTCAAAGTCGATAGTGCCTGTATGCGTTATAGGATTCGAGGTATTAGCCATTATAGAGGAATCCGAGTCAATCGTATCTGTGTTAATAGGGGATTTACTATTAGATAACACAAGTTTTTCCATTATCGATTTCAGATGGTGTATCTATGACCTCATAAATACGGCCTAAAGCGGCGGTAGTTTCTTGAAATTTTTGTCATAATGTAGGAACTACGAGATAGAGGATCCGATACTTGGCCTACATAGAGGAAGAATGCCTGGATATCACCGATAGAAATAGCACCACGCAACACCATGAGGCCCCCTTGAATAGCGACGAGGCAATAGGTGAATTGATTTAGAAATTTTACAAGAGGTTCTACAAGCTGACTGGTAAAAAGCAGCGCTTCGCATACTTTTAAATAGATTTTCATTCAGCACCTGTACTTGGTCCGTCGTAGTATCTTCTAGGCTAAAGGTTTGAATGATTGGTTTTCCTACAACAATTTCTTCAATGCCACTATTGAAAGCGCCTAAGGCATTCTGATTTCTAAGGTACACGCGGCGCGCTCGTTTAGATAGCCACGTTAAACATACGATGCCGACTAGTATAATACCGATAATGGAGGCCCCTAATATAGGGCTAATCCAAAGCATCATAGCAGTAGCACCAATAATGCCGATAATGGCGGATACAAGGCCTGGTACGCCTTCGCCTATTGTTTCTGCTACAGTATCTAAATCAGACGTAAGGCGGCTTAGTAAATCGCCCCGCTGGTGATCGTGAAAGTACTCGATAGGCAATGAGTATAAATGAGTACTCATGCGTGTACGTAAAGAGAGTACTGTCTTTGAACCGATAGAAGCCATCATGTATTCCCCAAAGTAGGTGAATAAGGCATGCCCACTATAGATGGCAATGAGCCAGAGGATGATTGTATCAATAGAGGCAAAGATAGTATTGATATCTTGATCTGTTTGTAATCCACTAACAATAGCATCTACCACTTTACCAAGTAACACTGGAGCGGAAACCTCAAATATAGCTGCAGTAATAAGTGCTAAGATGAGGAGCGAGAGCCAGCCCCATTGGCTTTTAGATTCGACTAGGAAACGACGTAATGGGCTCATGCTGTCACCTCCTGAGATGCTAAAATCTGTTGATATACAGTAGAGGTAGTCGCTAGCTCATCATGTGTGCCATATCCTGCAACTTGACCTCTGTTGATGATTAGAATATGGTCTGCTTTTTTTGCGGCGCTTACCTTTTTGCTCCACAGAAATGAGGGCTGGTCGATTGTCCTTTTGTAACTCCTCTTGTAGTGCTGTACGAACAGCACGTTCTGTAGTGCCATCTAGGGCGGAAAAAGCTATCGTCGAATATGAATAAATCAGGTTTACGCACTAAGGCTCTAGCCATGGCAAGGCGCTGTCGTTGACCACCAGATAGATTGGTACCACCTTGGGAAACCATATACTGGTAACCACCTTCAAGGCGATTGATAAACTCATCTGCCTTAGCCAAGTGGCATGCATTTTCTACATCTTCTACTAACAGTACTTGTCCTGATGCGGCTCCATATCGAACATTCATATCGATAGTTCCGGTAAACAAATAAGCCTTTTGCGGTACATAGCCAATATGAGCGCGCAAGTCATCTACATTCCACTCATAAATGGACTTACCTTTAAAGAGAATATCACCTGATTCAATAGAGAAGAGACGAGGAATAAGATTGGTGATTGTGCTTTTACCGGATCCGATATCACCCATAATCGCTAAAGTTTCGCCGTGATGTACCGTAAAGGAGATATTTTCCAGTGCAGGGGACTCAGCATTATCGTAACGGAAGGTAACGTTGCGGAATTCCAAAAGTGGTGTATTATCGGTTGCGGTTGCGGTTGCGGTTGCGGTTGCGGTTGCGGTTGCGGTTGTGGTTGCGGTTGCGGTTCCTGTTCCTGTAGAGGTTTTGTAGCTTCCTTGATTAGTAGAATGCTTAGTAGATTGAGACATTGAATTGGTAATACTACTAGCATATGGTTCAGGGAATGTATCGGTATTTTCGTGTTCTAACAACTCACGAATACGAGCATAGCACACGATAGCTTCCGGGATGTCGATGATTACGAATATGGCCATGAGCATGCTCAATAGGATGAGGTTTGCATACTCGATAACAGCCATGATATCACCAACCTGTAGGGAGCCCTATGCTGACATTGTAGCCGCCGAACCAGAGAATAGCTACGGTACTCATATTAAATAGAATGAGTATCGTCGGTAAACCGATGGCAAAGGTTTGGCGCAGTTTTTTGTTCAGTCGGGCGGACTCTGTGAAAAATAACAATTTCCTTGTCGTTTTTCGTAGGTTCTCCTGTTGAAAGCTCTGATAACAGGCATACCTACGATATGATCTCGAACCAGATCAGTAATATCATCTAGCTTTAATTGCATAGCTTTGATAATTGGCAAGGCGCGACTTTCAATAAAGATAATGGTAAGTATCATGCAAGCCATAACGGCAAGGATGACGAGACCTAGTTGCCAGCTCTTATAGAAGGTAAGTCCCTAGACCGACGCAAATCATGAGTGGCATAGGGAGGATCATATTTAAACCTTCTCCCGAGAACAGATTGAATTTTTTTCTACGTCCCTGCTTGTGCGCATCAATATGGTGCCGGTACCAAAGTGCGTAAAGTCACGGAGTGAAAAAGCATTGTAATGCTTTTTACTAGATCGTCACGCAATACCTTGCCTACAGATGCTGAGATATGAGCACTCATAGCAACGCCTAGAATAGCGGATAGGACGGTTAGTAATGCCACAACAAGCATGTTTATGCTAGAGCTGGTAATCATCTCTAGGTCGCCTTTGAGGACACCATCATTGATGATGGTTGCCGTTAATGTTGGTATATATAATGTGCCTGCTACGGTGAGTAAGGAAAGAAGCGATACTATGGCAGCAGGAAACCATAAAGGGTTTTTATATAATGCATAAATGGTTTCATGTGAATCCTTTTTGATAAATCAATAATTTTTGATATTTATATTATATTGCATAAAAATTAAAATTATCTAGTAGGATGAAATTTATTACTAAAAAGTTTATTATCAATTAATAAGTATTATGATTGAGTTTATATCATCTTTATTAAAATTTTTGATATACTAAATAGGCATTTTTTTTGTAATTTTTGTTTTGAAGTAGTAAGGAGAGTTTCTAATGAAGTTGAATTGGAAATTATTCGCACCGCTTGTAGTAGCTATTATTGTATGGCTCATCGGTGCTCCTGAAGGTCTTAGCGCAAATTCTTGGATTTATGTAAGTATTTTTCGCATGGCCTCGTGGTAGGGTTGATTTTAGAACCAATGCCCACCAGCTTTTCATCGGTATCATTGCTGTTACCGTGTCTATGTTGTTTAAGGTTGGTCCTGCCCCTGTGGTAGATAAAGCAACCGGTGTCGCTAAGGCGATTACTGATGCGCAAGCTATCAGCTGGGGTCTTAGTGGTTTCTCTAATGCCATCGTATGGTTGATCTTTTGCCGCTTTCATGATTGGTATTGGTTATGAAAACTCTGGCCTTGGTCGTCGTATTGCTTTGTTCCTCGTAGCAAAGCTTGGCAAGTCCTCTTTAGGTCTTGGTTATGCCATCGCTATTACGGACCTTGTATTGGCTCCCGTTCATCCCAAGTAATGCGGCTCGTTCTGGTGGTACGATTTATCCAATCGTATCTAGTATTTGTCCGATGTTTGATTCCTATCCAGATAAGAACCCTCGTAAAATTGGTTCCTATTTGAACTGGGTAGCGTTGGCAACTACATGTGTATCTAGCTCTATCTTTCTTTGACTGGTGCAGCGCCAAACCCATTGGCTCTAGAATTGTCAGCTAAATCTGGTATCGTAGCGGCGAACTGGGGCACATGGTTCCTCGCATTCTTGCCAGTAGGCCTTATCTTGTTCATCATCACTCCATTGTTGACCTATGTATTCTGCAAGCCAGAGGTGAAAGGTTCCCCTGAAATTGCAGCATGGGCAAAGGATGAGTATAAGAAACTAGGCTCCATGACACGCAGTGAAATCTTCATGGCCTTAATTTCTGTATTGGCTCTTGTGTTGTGGATTGGTGCTTCTACATTCAAAGTAAACCCTACAACAACAGCTTTGATTGTTATTATTTTGATGATTTTCACTAAGATTATGACATGGCAAGACTTCCTTGCTAACAAACCAGCATGGAATGTTTTGACTTGGTTTGCTACACTCGTACCTATGGCTTCTGGCCTTAAAAAAATGTAGGCTTCTTAGATTGGCTTGCTAAATCTGCTGGTGGTTCTTTGGTTTCTTTAGATCCTACAATGGCAGTTCTTGGTTTGTTATTAGCATTCTGCTTGCTTCGTTACTTCTTTGCATCTGGTACTGCTTATGTAACAGCTATGGTAGGCTTGTTTGCTACTTTAATTCTTCAAATTCCTGGCGTTGATCCAGCGCAAGTTATGTTGATTCTGTTAGTACCTATGGGGATTATGGGTATCCTTACACCATATGGTACTGGTCATAGCCCAATCTGGTTTGCTAGTGGCTATAATAAAGGCCCTGAATTCTGGAAATTGGGCGCTATCTTTGGGATTATCTACCTCGCGATCTTTATCGTGGTGGGGATTCCATGGATTCAGTTCGTAATGCCACTTTTAGGATAATTAAATAGAGCCCCCTCGTAGCATTCTGCTCGCTCTCCATCCCTTGCAAGTCGAGCTTACAGAACACTACGAGGGGCTTTCCTTATATCCGAAAATGGCATAGCTCACTTCGGGAGGGCAAGTCGCTTAGTAGATACAATGCGGCTTCTTTTTATCCTGAAATGGCAATATTTAACAAAGCTCGACAAATGCAAGAAAATTACTATAATAGTGGTGTGATGGTAAATTACTTGTCTGGGGTTTTTACTGGAGGTGTTTATTATTATGTCTACTTCGGAGCGAGTTGTACAGTCAGTTTTATATGAGCTTGGTTGTATTTTAATTGGTTGTTTGGTAATGCAGTTTGTTCCGCATGAGGGGCAGCCTTTTGTATTAATGGTTATTTTTTCTTTACTAGCTATGGTTTGGAATTTTGTGTTTAACTGGATTTTTGATAAACTAGTACCAGGTGATCGATTAGCACGGGGCCCAATTATCCGCACAATCCATGCCGTATTGTTTGAAGGTCTATTTATGCTTGCTACTGTACCGATTATTATGTACATGATGCAGATGACCTTTTGGATGGCTTTTATGACGGATATAACGATGACATTGGTTATCTTAGGTTATACGTATGTGTATAATTGGGTGTATGATCGAGCGCGTCTATATTTTGTAGAGGCTTAATTTGAAATATGAGGTAGGTACCTCTTGTAAAATCTATATCGTATAGTAGGAGGTTCTTATGTCCACAAAGTCTATTACGGGCACAGGTCTATTGTTGGCCGTAGCCTTATTGGCGCAAAGTTTGCGTCTCATTTTTCCATTTATTCCTAACCAGGTGAGTATGTTCCTCATCGGTTCTATTACCTCTGCTACGTTTGTACTCGCCACATGGCGCTATGGTTGGAAAAATGGCCTTGTTATTGCTTGGATTGCACCTGTAGTAGCACATTTACAAGGCATGTTGCCGTTGCCACCGTTTATTTTGATTACCGCCCTTGGCACGACAGCCTATGTATTCGTAGCCCACTGGTTACAGCATAAACCAAAGGCTTTGCTTATCATCGTGGCGGCCTTGGTAAAAGCAGGTGTTCTTTTTGGTGGTTATTCTTTGTTCTTTTCACTGTTCCAATTCCCACCAAAGATTGTAAACACTATGTTATTTGTATCTAGTTGGCCTCAATTGGTAACATCTTCTTTAGGTATTATTTTGGCTCTACTTATTACAAAACGCACTAAAAATTAGTCTAACTTAACTTAGAGTTATGGCAACCCATTCAAAATAGATATGACTTTTTCGGGGCACTCAGGCTGTATGAGTGCCCATTTTTTATTGACCTTAATCATTGTCTACTTTACAATTAACATATTGTATACAAATATGAGGAGTTGATTGGAATGAAATTTAATACAAAATGTGTTCATGGCAGTGGCAAGCCAGATAGTACTGGTGCAATTTCCCCTGCAATTTATATGTCTAGTACATTTTTCTCATCCACAGTTGGGTGATACAACAGGTTACCAATATACGCGTGAGTCTAATCCGACGCGCGATCGCTTGGAACAATTGATTGCAGGCCTTGAAGAAGGTACAGATGCATTGGCATTTTCCTCTGGTATGGCCGCAGTGGATGCCGTATTCCATCTATTCTCCCCTGGAGACCATATCATTTTAGGCGATGACTTATATGGTGGCTCTATCCGTATGTTCACAAATATTTACGAACAAAATGGCATCGAGTTTACCTATGTAGGTACATCTGATCTTGATGCGGTGAAAGCTGCTTTCAAACCGAATACAAAGGCTGTTTATATTGAAACGCCAACAAATCCTATGATGGAGATTACTGATATTCGCGCTCTCTGCGCGTTAGCCCATGAGCGTAATGCGCTTGTAATCATCGACAATACATTCTTGAGCCCATATTTCCAAAAACCTTTAACGTTGGGTGCAGATATTGTCGTTCATAGCGGTACGAAATTCATCGGTGGTCATCACGATGTAATTTCTGGTTTCACTATTGTGAAAGACGATGAATTGGCTGCTAAATTGCGTCTAATTTACAAAACCGTAGGTGCTTGCTTATCTGCAATGGATAGCTGGCTCGTAATTCGCGGCGTTAAAACATTGGCCCTTCGTATGGAGCAACACCAAAAGAATGCCATTGCCCTTGCTGAATGGCTCAAAACACAACCTAAGGTAACAAAAGTATTGTTCCCAGGCCTTCCTGAACATCCAGGCTATGAAATCAATAAAGCTCAAACGACTGGCTTTGGTGGCATGTTATCCTTCGAAGTAGATAGCGAAGAAACGGCTAAAACAGTATTGGAAGGCATTGAATTGATTCAATTTGCTGAAAGTCTTGGTGGTACAGAGTCTTTATTGACTTATCCTGTAACACAAACCCATCCAGATTTAAAGCCAGAAGATGCAGAACGTAAAGGTATTACACGTCGCTTATTGCGTCTATCTGTAGGTATTGAAGACACAGATGATTTGATTGCAGACTTGGAACAAGCTTTCAATAAATAAAGGAGTTCCTATGGGACAATATAATTTTGATCAAATTTTAGATAGAACCCACACAAAATCGTTGAAATACGATTTTGCTGTAAAGGCGCGGTAAACCAGCAGATGTGTTGCCATTCTGGGTAGCGGATATGGACTTTGAAATTCCGCCTGAGTTGAAACAAATCTTATTAGACCGCGTGAACCATGGCGTATTTGGTTACACCGAATCCGATGATGAATACTTTGAAGTGTTACAAAATTGGTTTAGTACTCGCTTTAACTGGACTCCAGACCGAAAATGGCTTGTAAAAACACCAGGTATCGTCTTTGCTTTGGCAATGGCCGTTCGCGCTTTCACGAACGAAGGGGAGGGCGTCCTCATCAATCAACCGGTGTACTATCCATTTAGTATGGTGATCGATGATAATGACCGTCGTCTCATCAATGTGTCATTAATCAAAGGCGAAGAGAAGTATACCATTGATTTTGAGGGCATTGAACGGGCTATCGTTGAGGAAAATGTTACATTATTCCTATTATGTAATCCCCACAATCCAGTAGGCCGCGTGTGGACTGAGGATGAGTTAAAACGACTTGGCGATATTTGTATTAAACATAATGTACTCATCGTAAGCGATGAAATCCACGCTGACTTTGTTTGGAAAGGGCATACTCATAAGGTCTTTGCTGACCTAGGTGAAAGCTATGCAGAGCATTGCATCGTATGTACTGCACCAAGCAAGACCTTCAATATCGCCGGCTTACAAGTAAGTAATATTTTCATTCCTAATGATTTCTTACGTCGTCGTTTTATTAAAGAAATCGACCGCGCTGGCTATAGCCAGCTAAATACGATGGGCATCGTTGGTTGTGAAGGGGCCTATAAAGTTGGGGCACCTTGGCTCGACGAGTTAAAAGAATATATTCAAGATAATATTCAATTTACCATCGACTATGTAGCAAAATATATGCCGAAAATTCATGTATATCGTCCAGAAGGGACGTATCTCATGTGGTTAGATTGCTCTAAGTTGCCATTAAGCCCTAAAGAGCGTGATGAATGGATTATCAATGAAGCTAAATTGTGGCTTGATACAGGTTCCATGTTTGGTGTAGATGGGGAAGACTTTGAACGTATCAATGTAGCGTGTCCTCGTAAAACATTGGAAGAAGGTCTTGAAGCTTGGCGCCGTGCCTACGAGGCTAGAGGCTTTTAATCAGATTAGTTAGATTATTTAGATTATTTAGATTATTTAGATTAGGTTATCAAATTGTTTAGTGTGTAGAGGTGATAATATGCCTATTAAAGTAATAAAAAATTTACCGGCCATAACGAAATTAGCTCAAGAGAATATTTTCGTAATGGATACAGAACGGGCGGAAAATCAACAAATCCGACCTTTGAATATTCTGTTAATCAATTTGATGCCTACTAAAGAGATTACAGAGACTCAAATTTTACGTGCTCTTAGTAATAGCCCATTACAAGTTAATTTAACCTTAATACATACTGCATCTCGAAAATCAAAAAATACAGATGAGCAGTATTTAGAAACTTTTTACCGTACCTTTGAGGAGGTAAAAGACGAGTTCTTTGACGGCATGATTATTACAGGGGCTCCTGTAGAGTTAATGCCTTTTCGAAGAGGTAGACTATTGGCCTGAGTTAGTAGAAATTATGAACTGGGGCGAAGAGCATGTATACTCTACGTTCTATATTTGCTGGGGTGCACAGGCTGGTTTATATCATCACTTTTGGTATCAATAAATGCATTATGGATGAGAAATTATTTGGCGTGTATGAACATGATATCTACAATGATCGACCATTACTCTTACGTGGCTTCGATGAAAAGTTCTGGATGCCACATTCCCGTCATACAACAGTTTCTTTACAACAAATTAAAGAAAATCGCGATTTGGAATTATTGGCAGGCTCTGATCCAACAGGAGCAGCTATTGTTCGTAGCTTAGACAATAAACACATCTTTGTCTTTGGTCATGCCGAATACGATTGGGATACACTCAATCGTGAATATGAACGGGATATCAAAAAAGGTATGGATATTGCGGTTCCTGAAAATTATTTCCCTAACGACGATCCAAAACAACGTCCTATCGTACGCTGGCGTTCTGTAAGTACATTGTTATTTACAAACTGGTTAAATTATTATGTTTACCAAGAAACACCGTACATTATTGAACAAATTCAAAAAATGAAATTTGAACGCGATAAAAATTTAGGTGCCTATATCTAAACTATCGTATGTAGCTATTGCCCCTAATTACTTCTGATAGTCTCTAATATGAACTAGTCAATTAGAAGTTACTAGGGGCTTTTCAATACATTCATTTATACAATTACTTAGCTCGCTAGAGTAGGTTGAAACTACTTGGTGACTTTTAAAACCCACCATAGTTTTAAGTTATGGATAAGTTCATATAAAAAATAGTAGACATAATTTTTAAAGCATAGTACCATACTAGGTATAAACAACGAACTAAATTCACATTTAACATAAAGGAGTTGTCATAATGAGTAAACAATACAGATTTGAAACATTACAATTACATGCCGGTCAAACGGTAGATCCAACAGGTGCGCGTGCAGTACCTATTTACCAAACTACATCTTTCGTATTTAAAGACGCAGAAGAAGCAGCAGGTCGTTTTGCCTTAACTAATCCTGGTGGCATTTATTCCCGCCTTGGCAATCCTACTACTGATGTATTGGATGCTCGTGTGGCACAACTTGAAGGTGGTGCTGGTGGTATCGCAGTAGCATCTGGTTCCGCAGCGATTACATATTCTATTTGAACGTAGCTAATGCGGGCGACAATATCGTAGCAGCTTCCACTTTGTACGGTGGTACTTACAACTTGTTCACAGCTACATTGCCACGTCTTGGTATCGAAACTAAATTTGTAAATCCTGATAACTTAGAGGAATTTGAAGCAGCTATCGATGAAAATACAAAAGCTGTTTACATCGAGTCTATCGGTAATCCTGGCATCAACCTTATCGATGTACAAGCAGTAGCTGATATTGCACATAAACATAATATCATCTTGATCGTAGATAACACATTTGCATCTCCATACTTGTTCCGTCCAATAGAACATGGTGCTGACGTAGTTGTACATTCTGCTACTAAATACCTTGGTGGTCATGGTACAACATTGGCTGGTGTAGTAGTAGAATCTGGTAAATTCGATTATAAAGGTTCTGGTAAATACCCTGGCTTCTCCGAAGGTGATGAACACTACAATGGTTTAGTATATGGTGATTTGCCAATCCCATTCACTGTAAAAATCCGCGCTCAATTGCTTCGTGATACTGGCGCATGCATTACTCCACTTGCATCTTGGCAAATCTTGCAAGGCATTGAAACATTGTCCTTGCGCGTAGAACGTCACGTTGAAAATACTCGTAAAGTAGTAGACTTCTTGACTAAACATCCTAAAGTGGCATGGGTAAGCTATCCAGAATTAGAAGACAGCAAATACAAAGCTTTGGCTGATAAATACTTCTCTAAAGGTGTTGGTGCTGTATTCACATTTGGCGTAAAAGGCGGAAAAGAAGCAGGTATTAAACTTGTTGATTCTTTAGAAATCTTCTCCAACTTGGCTAACGTAGCCGATGCTAAATCCCTTGTTATTCATCCAGCATCTACAACACATGCACAACTTAACGAAGAACAACAAATCTGCTGGCGTAACACCAGATATGATCCGTTTGTCCATCGGTCTTGAAAATGTAGATGATATCATTGAAGACTTAGCACAAGCTTTAGATAAAGCATAATCTCTCAAATCTCATTGGGAAAACTATAGAACTAACTTTCAGAACACACAAATGACATCCTTAAGCTAGACCTCGCTTAAGAAATCGAACAAAGAACTATCAAACCTATAAAACTTATACACAAGACCTCCCGATGGGAGGTCTTGTTGTTTCTAGATACTATTTCGTTGTTACACAAAAAGGGTTATAGGACAAAAAGTGTTGCTATTTTAGTCCCAAAGATTGGTAAATAGGCGATCATAATTATGCAAATCACTCCAAACAATAGCATCACCCCAAGTCGGAATAGAAGCTTCTAACCTAGATTGTTCATGTATGGTATGATATATATCAGAAATACTCTTGTTGGTCGGCATAACCTTAAGTATTTCTGCATTAGAAAGCGGGTTTGGTGAGTGCATATAGCACCACCAGAACACCGCTTTTATTCGTCTTTCAATAGACATTCCTCTATGATTACGTAACATAGTGCGTAACTGAGCATTTACACCACCTTCTATACGATTATTAGTAGCTGGGCAGGCACATGTTAACGATGCATCTAAGTAAGTAAATAAACATCTTTTGTTAATCAATTTAACTAAGGAATTTTTCTGCTTTTTATAAGTCGTTCATGTTTAGGTCGTATCGTACCATTTTTCATCAACTGTTATTTCTGATAGGAATACTCTATGTCGTACTTTCCATGACATAACGTTTTTGTACCCACTTTATAGCATGATCTTGCGTGTGTATTGTTAATAAATCCCTTGCAATTCCATATAACTCACAACCAGCAATCGTTTTTAGGACGTATTGTTGTATAGCGTTTTACTTGTTGAAATGCATGAAATAAGCATCTTTGTAGTTTGGCTTTCGGCCAAACTTTTTTTAATGCCTTTTGAAAGCCGGTACCACCATCGGATATAACTACTATAGGTGATGAAATACGTCGTAATAAAGCCTCCCAAGCCTTAGAATGCTCATATCTACAAACATACCAGCCTAAGACATGCGTCTCATTACAACAGATTAAAATACAAGCATTTCTAGCTAAATAAATACCATCAACAAATATCACACTACTTGATGATTCAACTTTTGGTGGTAATGGCCAAAGCTCCCAAAAACTGTGATGTTTTTCTACGAAATGAACGTCCATCGCCAGCCATATCTAACTGTGTGTGTTTACCAAATAACCAATCCAAAAATATCTGTAAATTATTGTTAGTTTTATTCACTTTATTTGTGAATGAGTAAGAACATTGATTACAATACCAACGTTGAGAACCCGCATTTGTTTTACCATTTCTCTTACAGACGAAACCACAATTAGGGCATCTGACTAGTTTCATAATTATACTCCTTCTAAAAAATATATCTCTTTAGAAAGATAAAACCTCATTTGAGTCAGTAAAATCAAGGAGTTTCAGACTTTTTAGCAACACTTTTTGTCCTATAACCCCACAAAAAAGACCTTGGATTCAATGATCCAAGGTCTTTTTAAAAGGGAGTATAGTGTGTGTAAGGTTCGGTCTGTGGTGTGTGAACACAGACCATTTCCTATTGTGTGAGATAGGAGTTAGGGAGCCCGTAGTGAGTCCTACGGGCTCTTTGAGTTTGTGTGTTAGTTTGTGTTAGAGAGCGTATCCAGTGGATACTGTGTGTATAGTATGTGTGTTATATGTGTAGTGTGTCATCTAAGTGGGTTAGGATAGGGTTCACTTGATGAGTTTAAAATCTTAGTATTTTATGTTTTTAACTTTAGCGCTTAAAACTTTACCGTTCATGCCATCAACTTTTACTTCAGCTTTTTTGCCGCCGCCAGTTGTCATGTCGAATTCGTATACAGCTCGGCCGTTTTCACGTTCAACAGTCCATTCCATAGTTTGGAAGTCAGCACCAACTTTTTCGATAGCTTTTGTTTCAGCTACTTCAGGGATGATGATGTTTTGAACGTTGATAGCTTTGTTGCCTTTTGTGTAGCCTTTAACTTCTTTACCAACGATTTGACCAGTTGCTTCGTCTACTTTGATTTCTACTTCACGGTTGTTGTAGTAACCTTCTACTTCATAGTAAGGGTTGTGTTTAGCGTCATAGGAAATAGATTTTACAGATGCGCCAGGGAATTGTTGATGGAATACTGTAACAGCGCCCATGTAATCAACAGAATAGTTAGCTTGAGCGGATGGAGCTACGCTACCAACACCGTTCCAGTTGCTATGATTGTTGTAAGCATGGTTGCTAGCTGCGCCAACTACACCTGCTAATAATACTGTACTAACGCCGAATGCACATAAAACTTTGGATACTTTCTTAACATTTCATAATGAATGCCTCCTGATACCAAATTATAAGTTTCGTTTTTTACGATTTTGTGAAAGTAGATTTTACTCAATCTACTTACGTATAATTTAATCTTGTTATATGAATATAAGATGAAATTAATGCTTTCTTGCATGAAGATGAGTATATCTTTTAGTTATTATGAACTATTGACAATAACTATAAGGTATAGTCAAAAAGATAAGAAGTCTTAAAAATATAGTATATATAGTTATATATAGTTATATATAGTATTAGACTACATAGTTAACTAAAAGTCAATAATTGAAGTTGACAATTAAAAATACAAGTGCTTTAATTTAGGTAAGTAGTAGTTTGTTATTGTCTTATTAATGGAGGTATACCATGAGTTCTACCGTATCGAAACAAACTCGCATTACCACCCGTCAGCTAACAATGACTGCACTATTTGTGGCTTTGATCGCCGTAGGTGCTTTCATACGGGTACCATTACCTAACTGTCCGTTTACATTGCAGATTTTATTTACCACATTGGCGGGCATTGTCTTAGGTAGTCGTTTAGGCGCTGCTAGCGTAGGTATTTATATTGTACTGGGCCTTATCGGCGTACCTATCTTCACCTCTGGCGGCGGTCCTGGTTATATTTTGCAACCTACTTTTGGCTATTTGATTGGCTTTATGGTTGGTGCTTATGTTGTGGGGCGAATTGCTGAATCGATGGATACCTTAACCTTTAAACGATTATTAGTGGGTTCTATATTAAATCTATTAATTGTATATGGCCTTGGTATGGTCTATCTATACTTCATTATGAACTTGTATTTAGGTAAACCAATTGGCGTTGAAGCTGTTATTATTACGTGCTTCTTAATTCCAGTAGGTCCGGATATTTTCCTATGTGCTGTAGCAGCATCTTTGGGTAAACGAATCGTCAAAGAACTACATCACTGATACAATGTGTTTATTGTGATATCTTAATTGTACAGATATTCTAATTATATAGATATGATTATTAGCATACAGCTTGTATCTCTAAATTTACTTAAAAGTATAAAATGTAAGATCTATGTATAACTTAATCATTCTTATTAAAAACGAGGCGTATAGCCTCGTTTTTATTTGTTTAATTCTGTTTTATGGATATACATAACCTAAGATTGGTTCTGCAGATTTGATTTTTGTAATTTCTACATATGGTTGTTGACGACCGTGGAAGTCTCGAGTAGATACTTTGCCTTCGATAGATACCCATTGTTCGTTTTGTAAGCTATCTCCGTCTGTTTTGTATGCTGTCATGCCGATAGGGGCTACGTCAGCGATACAGCAAGCCATCGCCATGCGAGAAATAGTAAATTCGTTAGACTTTAATGTATTATCTTCACGATTTACATAGCCTGTCATATATACAGTGTAATCTTTATATTGCTCTGCATTAGATCCGACTTTTACAATGGTTTGATAGAAATTATCGGAGTTTAAAACGATTTCTTTTTTCTCTTTAGAAATGCCCGGTTCTTTGCTTTCACTATTAACCGTAATAACCTCACCGATAGCGTCGTTTGTAAAGTCAAAGTTGTTAGTATCGTCATTTACGCGAACGGCACCGTGAACACCTGTAGATGGAACGAGTACGGGTGGAACGATGAGCAATACAATCGGGATAATAATAGGAACCACAGATTTCCAATTATGCTTGTAATATCTTGATGGAGCCCAAATAATCGTCGCTAGACCGCCTAAGATGAGGGCCACGCTACTAATTCCGAGTAAAAGCTCGTAACGCGGTGCGATATAGTTTAAATAACGACCTGTCACGATAAGGTACACACAACAAATACCTAATGTGAGATACAGCAAGCCTTTCACGATGGAAAGCGATCTTTTAGTCTTAATGTCATGAAATCATCTCCTTTTGTAATCATTAGCTTAAAAGAAATTGATATACTAGAGCCGCTAGATAGGACATAACGGCAATGGTTATGCTTAGTCGCACAATAAATGCGGTAGGCATATATTGTTTTAATATATACACATTTTTGATGTCTAACATAGGCCCTAAAATGAGGAAGCCCATAACTGAACTAATCGGGAATAGGGTGCTTAAGGACTTGCCGATGATAGCATCCGATGTAGAACAAATAGAGAAGAAGAACGCCAATACTAATAGAATTGGAATGGCGGCGAAGTCTGGTAATGTAAAGCCAGCCTTGAGTAGCCACGGCTTACCATATACTTGGACTACAGATAATACGCCAGCTGCCATAGAGAAATAGAATAGGAGTTGGGAAAACTCTTTTTCCATATGGATTAACAGCCGTTTCTTATCAATATGCTTAGATTTAGCTGATTCTAAGACGATTTCTTCATAGCTAAGGTTCTGAGGCGTTCTTACTTTCATCGTAGATGTAGATAGAGGCCAGAATCGGAAGGATAGGGCCACTAATAAGGCCACACCTAGGCCTAACACGATACGCCACAGGGATAGCATAGGATTGTCGGGAAATGCATACCACGTAGAGAGTATGGTAACGGGATTGATGATTGGACTAGCCAGCATAAATAGAAGCGCTACCGATAAAGGGATACCTCTATCTACGAGTGCTTTAAATAGTGGGATGATGGCACAGTCACAGATGGGTAATGCAAAACCACTAATCATTGCAGCACCGTAGCTTTTCCAAGAGTGATCGCCCAAGAGTTTTAATAACACCTTTTGTGGTACGAAGTAGCGAATGACCGTTGAGCCCACGGTTCCTAGTAGGAGGAACGGAATTGCTTCGATGACGAGACCCGTAATAATAGCAAAGCAGTGGTGTATGGAATAAGGAATATCGTGTCGAAAGGCAGTAACTAATAGTATATAAGTGGTAATACCGATAACTAATAGATTAGGGATTAGGCCCCATGTTGAATTTCGACATAATTGCTCTACCTTTTCAGGGCTAGGCTGTGTAACAATCTTTGCTTCGCCGTTGTAGGTGCGCAATAAAGCGTGATGTGTAGGCGTTTCTGTGATAATACAGTCTGCACTATACAATTGACTTGCTACATCATTTCCTAAACCAGGTAATATGGTTGATACAAATTGATCTGTACAAATATATAATACCTTTTCTATTTGTAATAGATGACTCAGTTTTTCACTATATAACAAGGTTTCCAATTGGTGAAAGCCGAGCATGCCGTTCCACTCAATCCAAATTTCTTTGGGGTTGACTCGCTCTATATAGTTTGCGATTTCACTAGCTATAGTGTCGTAAGAGGATGGATTCGTAGGACTGATAGCACTCAATGTATCTGCATCGAGCTGTAATGGCTTTTTGATAAGCTCTACACTGCCTTCTTCGGCACTAATAAGTGCTGTACCACCTAACTTTTTACGGTGTTGTATTTGTTCGTTAATGAAGGTGCTTTTACCAGAGCCAATGAAGCCTGTAACGATATAAACAGGTATCATGATTGACACACTTCGTTATGCACCATTGGTACATTAAAATCTGTGCCAATAACGACTAAGCTATAATCGGTAGACTCAGTAGGTGTAAGGGAACAGTAATGTGTGCCATACTGAAGTTCGTGAGGTCCTTCTGTAGTTGGTACAATACCTTTTGCACGAAGTACTGTATCTGGCATGCCTTCTAATATGGTTTTCCATTGTACGAGGCTGAGAGTGCGCAAATCTTTAAAGGTATGACTCATAAATAGATGTTCATCATGCAAGCAGTTGTCGTCGTGACAATGATAGAGTCGTTTTGATGTAGTCCCGCAGGGAAAGGGTATCCCATGCTTCTTCATGGATTGGCGTATTAGGTGCAAGGTCACGAATCATACGTTTTGTAATACTTGTTTGTTGAATATCCTCTGTATGGCTCAAGAAGATCGCATCGCTATGGGTAATTTGATCTTTAAAGAAGAGCCCGAAAGTTTTTGATAAACATAGGTGCCTGCATTGCATCAACGGTCGTAATTGAAGCGTGCACATAGGCGGATTTTGCAATTTCTTCATCCTTACAAGTATGGATGATTTCACTTAATTTGCTGACACCAGATGGCTCGATATAGATAACATCAATTTCGTAATTTTGGAGAATATCGAGCAATGCTTGTTGAAAATTACCTTGTAAGCTACAACAAATGCAGCCAGATGTAACTTCGCGAACAGTAGCACCTGATTTAGCGAGATTTACCGCATCAAGGCTGGTTTCGCCAAAATCATTTTCTATGATGAGAATTTTATCTGTAGATTTATGTTCTTTTAGTATATGTTGTAGGAATGTTGTTTTCCCAGATCCGAGAAATCCGGATATGATAACTATTGGAATCATATACACCTCCTGAGTAATGTAAACACAGTATACACCCATAGGATAACACAGAAAATACTCCCTGGGGTATATATAAAATCACGAATATATCAGGAGTTAACTGACTTTTTTTAAAATTTATGGGATATATACTTTATATGAGTATACTGGCAAGTGTAGTTGATATTCATAATTATTTGTAAATAAAAGGTGTATGCCTTATGTAATATATATGAAAACATACTCCTATTTGGATAAATATTTATTTACATATTTTGATAAATTTATAAAAATCCCTCCTATAGATTATTCCGTGAGGGGAGCTCAACTGGATGCCCTATAGGAGGGATGGAGAGAGACTATATTATTGTAATTTTGCTAACAATGCTTTGAGGTATACATACACATTCTCTACAGATGGTAAGTGGACGCGTTCTGTAGGCGTATGTGGGCTTACGATTGTAGGACCAAAGCTGATCATTTGTGTATTTGGCAATATGCCTTTCAATAAACCACATTCAAGGCCAGCGTGAACAGCATTAACATTGGCTGGTGTCTCAAACATTTCGTTATGTAAGGAAATCGCTTGCTCTTCTAATTTAGAGCCTTTGTCGTATTCCCATGCAGGGTAGCCGCCAGTGCGCTCTGCAGATACACCAAGAGCTTTAGCAAGAAGCATCATTTTCTTAGTCAAGAATTCAAGGCTATTGCTGTTGGAGCTGCGGATAGAAATTACTATTTCTAGTGTATGTGCATTTTCACGAACAATAGCGATATTGTTAGATGTTTCTACAAGGTTTGGAATGGATTTACTTACAGAGTGAACCCCATCTTGTGCAAGATAGATATACGTGATGAGTGCTTCTGTTGTGTCATCTGCGTATACTACCTCTGGAGTCGCTACATCTTCCACTACGAATTTGAGACCTGGGTCTGCGACTTCATATTCATGTTGGTATTGTTTTTCTTGGTATGCAAGTAATGCTTTAATGGCTGCCACATCTTCGGAGCGTACAGATAAAACAGCTACAGATTTAGATGGAATAGCATTATGCTTAACGCCACCTTCGAAAGATGCCAAGCTTACAGGATATTGTTGTTGAATATCATAGAGTACGCGAGTTAATACTTGGTTGGAGTTTGCTCGCTGCTCGTTGATTTCGATACCAGAGTGACCACCTTTAAGGCCAGTTACAGTGATGGACAAGCCCGCATCATAGCCTGGTTGGTTGTTATCGCGTAACAATGGAATGTTTACATGTACGTGGCAACCGCCAGCGCAGCTAACAGTAAAATCATGTTCAACCTCTGTATCAAGGTTGATAAGGTAATCACCAGTTACTTGACCTTCTTTAAGGGCAAAAGCACCGTCCATACCTGTTTCTTCATTAGTGGTGAACAATAATTGCATAGGGCCATGTTGTTGGCTTTCATCCTCCAGGATAGCGAGCATCATAGCAGCGCCCATACCATTGTCGGCACCTAAAGTGGTGTGATCAGCACGCATCCATTCGCCTTCGATGATATTAGCAATTGGATCTTTAGAGAAGTCATGGTTAGAAGCATGATCTTTTACACATACCATGTCAATATGACCTTGAATGATGATACTTGGGCGGCTTTCGTAGCCTAGGGATGCATCCTTCTTGATAACTACATTTAAGATCTCGTCTTGATGAGCTTCAAGACCTAGGTTTTTAGCAAAGTTTACGATGTAATCGCTAATGCCTTTTTCATTGCCAGATTCGCGAGGAATTTGGCTCATTTCTTTAAAAATTTCTAATACGCGTTTTGCTTGAACGATTGTTTCCATAATGGTACCTTTCATTCTCTTGTAAATCATATATGTATTATCTAATAAAAGCCTTTATAACAAGTGCTATACAACAAGGGCTTAAGTGAATGATTAGTTCACTTAGATTGCTTGTTTTAGCCTCTTATAGTAACGATTTTCACAGACATACATAGGGAATATATAAATAATTAGTTTATATATATAGTTATATCACAAGAATGATTATTAGCATAGCTAATGCAGATACTAGCTATATAGGAATTATATTGTATAATGATTGTATACGATTAACGATTTAATAAATCCATTCGATTTTAGAAGGTTGGTGAACTAATGCAACATGACAGTCGCAATATCAGTATGCTTATGGATTTTTATGAGATGACCATGGCACACGGCTACTTTACGAAACAAGAAGAAATGGATCGCGTCGCATTTGATGTTTTCTTTAGACGCAATCCAGACAAGGGTGGCTTCGCCATTTTTGGTGGTCTCGAGCAAATCGTTGAGTACATTTTGAATTTACATTTTGATGAACGTGACATTGCTTATTTGCGCGACCAAGGCATTTTTAGCGATGAATTTTTAGCCTATTTAAAAGATTTCTCCTTCACAGGCGATGTGTACGCATTCCCTGAAGGCTCTATTATTTATCCTAATGAACCGGTTATTACTATCGTAGCACCTCTCATAGACGCACAAATCGTAGAAACTGCAGTGCTTACTATGATGAACCATCAATCCTTAATTGCTACAAAAGCTAACCGTATTGTTCGTGCTGCAGATGGCCGAGTGGTAGCCGATTTTGGGGCTCGTCGAGCTCATAATGTGGATGCTGCCGTATATGGTGCGCGCGCTGCGTATATTGGCGGTGTAGGCTCTACTGCAACGGTGTTAGCGGGACAACAATTTGGTATTCCTGTGAGCGGCACTATGGCCCATAGTTGGGTTATGTATTACGGCTCTGAATACGATGCTTTCAAGGCTTATGCTGAGGTATATCCAGATAATGCTGTATTCCTTGTAGATACTTATGATGTATTAAATTCTGGTGTACCAAATGCTATTCAGGTTGCTAAAGATGTATTAGAACCTATGGGTAAACGCTTAAAAGGTATTCGCCTTGACTCTGGTGACCTTGCGTATTTGGCTAAAAAAGCACGTCGTATGCTAGATGATGCAGGATTAGAAGATTGTAAAATTATGGCTTCCAATAGCCTTGATGAATATACGATAAAATCTCTCCTCCTTCAAGGTGGTCCTATCGATATCTTTGGGGTAGGTGAAAGACTCATCACCTCTAAGAGTGATCCTGTATTTGGCGCTGTATATAAGATTGCAAGCATTGAGAAAGATGGTAAATGGGAACCTCGTATTAAGATTTCTGAGGCCGTTGAAAAAATTACAAATCCAGGTCTTAAAAAGGTGTACCGCGTATACAATGAAAAAGGTCGTGCCATTGCAGACTTAATGACTTTGCTGCGTGAGGTACCTGATACAGAGGAGCCATATCGCTATATTAACCCTGAGCAACCTTGGCGTGAATTATACTTTGAAAACTGTACTTTTAAAGAGATGAAACAGCTCATCATCAAGGACGGTAAATTAATTAAAGAGTTACCAACCCTTGAGGAAATTCGCCAATATGTTAAAGACCAATTGGCTAATGAAATTTGGCCTGAAGAACAACGTTTTGAAAATCCTCATCGTCATTACCTTGATATGAGTCCAAGCTATTATCAATTGAAACTTGATTTATTGAACCGTATTTATCGGAAAAAATAGGAGGGTCTATGTTAGAAAATCCACAAGCTATAAAGGATGCCCTCATTCAATGGATTCGAGATTACTTTAGTCAAAATGGCCCCACTTGTAGTGCCGTTATTGGTATCTCAGGCGGTAAGGACTCAACTATTGTAGCCGCTCTTTGCAAAGAAGCCTTAGGGGCAGATAGAGTAGTAGGTGTGCTCATGCCTAACGGTGTTCAATCCGATATCGACGATGCCAAGGCTGTAGTAGAGCATTTAGGTATTCCTCATATGACGGTTAATATTGGTGCTGCTTACGAAGCCTTAACGCAAGCTATTGTTCAAGGTGAAGGCTATGACGTTGTAACGGGTAGAAACGATTTGTCTCGAGATGCAGCTATTAATACGCCGCCTCGACTACGAATGGCGACACTCTATGCAGTGGGGCAAAACTTGCCGAACGGCGCTCGCGTAGCTAATACTTGTAATGGCTCGGAAGATTACGTTGGATATTCTACAAAATTTGGTGATAGTGCAGGTGATTTTAGTCCTCTTGCACGACTCGTTGTAGAAGAGGTACGTCAAATTGGTAAGCTTTTAGATATTCCCGCATTTTTAGTAGATAAGGTTCCTAGTGATGGTCTTAGTGGTCAGTCTGATGAAGATAAACTAGGCTTTACTTATGCTATGTTGGACCACTATATTAGAACTGGCGAAATTGAAGATTTAGATACGAAGGAACGTATTGATCGTTTGAACCGCATCAATAAACATAAATTAGAAATGATGCCGTCCTTTAATCCAAATATTTAACAACATTAATTGCTTTATATTTATATAGTGGAGGTAATATGGAGAACAAAATCGCTTTGATAGGTACTGGTGGAACGATTGCAGGGCAAGGTGCTTCTGATACAGATTTGACAGGTTACACAGCAGGCGTACTTGGACTCGATGAAATCTTAGCCTCTGTACCTGGCACAGAACCATATGGCCCATATACATATATTCAGTTTAGTAATATTGAAAGCTCCGATATTACCGTAAAACACTGGTTAGACTTGTCTAAGCTAGTGCAACAATTAGTTGATCAAGATGATATTGGCGGTGTTGTTATTACTCATGGTACAGATAGTATGGAGGAAACAGCATATTTCCTTAATCTTACTGTACATACTGATAAGCCTATTGTCGTTACTGGTTCTATGAGACCAGCCGGTGCTATTAGTGCAGATGGTCCTATCAACCTATTACAAGCTATTCAAGTGGCAAGAACTCCTGAAACTGCAGGCAAAGGTGTAGTAGTCGTTTTAAATGGTTATATTGATGGCGCCCGTGATGTATCTAAATGTAATACGACAAATGTAGCGACTTTTGATAGTCCCTTATTCGGACATCTTGGCCTCGTACAAGATGGAGTAGCTCATTACTATAAAGCTTCCACTCGTTGTCATACTAAAGATTCTGAGTTCGATGTGAGGGATCTAAAAGAATTGCCACGGGTAGTGCTTTTAACTTGCTATGGTGGTATGGATGATATGGTGCCTATGAGTGTGGTAGCTACAAATCCAGATGGCTTGATCTTAACTGGTCTCGGTCATGGCACAATTCCACAAAATGTACGCCAAATTACTCAGAATACGAAGTTCCCAACGGTACGTGCTTCTCGTACGGGCAGTGGTATGGTGTCTGCGGTTCCTCAAGATACATTGGCAGGGTATCTGGTAAGTGACTCTTTGAGTCCACAAAAGGCTCGCATCCTATTAATGTTAGGTCTTACAAAAACTAAAAAAATCTTAAAAAAAGTTACAACAATTCTTCTATAAATATTAATGGATTGATGAAATAGACAAATGAATATCTAAAGTAGCTATTTATAGTTGAAGAAATGGTCTACCATAACTAGCCTTGATATAATTATTTAGTGAAATTGAAATAGAATCTCAAAATTTAATTTGATATTCATTTTCAACTGTTATATTGTGTATAACAGTTTTTATGCATAAATGCATTTATGATAGACTAGATATGCGGTTTTACATTCAGTATTATCTCTTTTCTAGGATATGCGGTATTTTCATTTAGATGATATATTGTCAAATGATATATGTATTATATTTAGTATAACAGTTTTTATATGAATAAAACCCACATCCCGATCGCCTAGGATGTGCGGTTTTCATTAGTATTATCTTTTTTTCTTATAAGCAGTATATTAAATGATATATTGAGTGAGAAATGGATCCAATGATATATTGTTTCATCCAATAATATATCGTTTGTAGAGCGTGTGATATATTTATTCCGCGTCGATAGCATTTTCTAATGCTCTTTGTACGCCTACATAAACTGCTTTTGCTAAGGTGTCCCCAAACAAGGAGAAGGTGCCTGCGTCGGTTAAGACGTCACCATTTGTATCGATGGTGAGAATGACGCCATCTGTAGAGGTACCAGTAGCAGTGGTGTTGCGTTCTTTTGTGAGCGCATCAGGAATATCCTCGTTCATAAATGGATAGAGTTTCACACTTTCAGCGCCCCAATCTTGGAGGGCTGCAGTTTTAGCCTCTGTAATGGTCATCATAGCTTTCACCATGGCGCTGTCAGTTAAGGCCTTATTTGTAAAGACGAGGATGTTGATTGTGCCAGGCGTTACAAACGATCCCGTCCCGTTCTTCATAGCAATACCCTGTGCCTGCACGATGGGCTGTTTTTTCATAGCCTGCAGTAACGATAGTTTCTACGATAGTATCTTTCTCCTCGACCTTAGCATAGGCGTGTAGTGTCATTGTAGCAGACGTAAGAAGCGCTGTACTAAAATGGACTGGCGTATCGATTTGCTCGAACTCTTGTGCTAAATAGTTGGCTACCGAGCCACCTGGTAAATCTTTTTCTGTTTCGATTTGATATGTTAATTGTTGGTTGCGCACGGCGAGTGTGTGGTGATAACCACCGTTTAATTGTCCGCTAGAAAGGGAATAGTGAATATCGTCAAAGTGCACTGTAACGGAGTGTAGCTCCTTGGTTATATAACCACCGGTAGCAAGCTCTTGTGGTGCTTCGTATGGATTGTTTAACATGTAAGTCTCCCTAGATTTAGATTGTTATATATGTAATATAACGATATAATAACTTTACTATATCGTGTAAAATATATTTATTAAATTATAGCATATATGTTTATGATGACCATATTAATAGATGTGCTCAATCATTTATGTAGTTTTATTATTGGAGGTTTAATATGGGCAATATTTTTTATTCTGCATCAGAAATATTGTTTAAAGATGCGAATGTATTGATTCAATTTCGAGATTGGTTCTTTTCTCAAGCGGGCAATATATTATTAGCTCTTATTATATTTTGGGTAGGTCGTTATGCTATTAAATGGGTAAAAGCCTTTGCTGTACGTATTATGACTAAGGCCTCTTATGACTCTGCTGCGATGAGCTTTATTACGCAGATCATCAATTATACATTGCTAGTAGGTCTAATATTGATTTGCTTAAATCAAATTGGTGTTCCTACTACATCCTTTGTAGCAGCCTTTGGTGCCTTTGGTTTAGGTATTGGTTTGGCCTTACAAAGCAACTTATCTAACTTGGCATCAGGCTTATTAATTCTTATATTTAAGCCTTTTAGAGCAGGTCATGTTATTCAAGTTGGAGATACTATAGGTAGTGTTAAGTCTGTTCAATTTATGTATACTATTATCACTACTAAAGATCAAAAAAATGTGTATATACCAAACTCTATCCTTACCTCCCAAGCCATAACTAATATTGCTTATACCCATGAAAGGGTTATCCCGTTCGTCTTTGATATTGGTTATAACAATAATCATCATGAAGCAATTAAAATCTTAAAAAATATTTTTGCTGCTGATAAACGTGTACTCAATCCTAAAGATATGGAAATTGGTATTTCTGAATTTGGCGATAACTCTGTACGCATTGCTGCCTATGCACGCGTTAAGTCGAAAGACTTCTTAGATGTGCAATATGGAATTATGTCTGATGTAAAAGATGCGTTCGATAAATATGGTATCGACATTCCATATCCTCAACGTGTTGTATATCTTCAAATGTAGATAACTCTACTGGTGAAATTAAGGGAACTAAGAAAAAAACAAGTGGAACGAATGTTGCCATTGATGATAACCCTGAAAGTTAATATGTGATACAGAAAGTGAGATATATGATATCTTTAACAACTAATGTTTGTATAGTTTGGAAACGACTTATTTTCATGATAGCCTTTATAGGCGCTATTATTTTCGGTACTAGTGTTTCTCATGCTGCATATATTGCGCCGCCATCTACGGTCGGTGAGGCGGTAGTCCTCATTGATGCGGACACAAAGGAAATTTTATTTGCTAAAAACCCTGATAAATGGATGCACCCAGCAAGTACTACAAAAATGGTTACCTTGTTAACGGCACTAGAGCTTAAAGGTACTCAACTTGATGAATTAGCTACTATTAGTAGTTATGCAACGAGTATGGAAGAATCTAATTTAGGCGTTCGTGTAGGTGATCAAATCACATTAGAAGCTGTTATCGAAGGCATGATGGTTGCCAGTGGTAATGATGCGGCCGTTGTAGTAGCAGAAAATGTAAGTGGCTCTGTAGAAAAATTTGGTAAGGATATGACTCGTATTGCTACTAAAGCAGGTGCAAAGAATAGTGTGTTCCTAAATCCACATGGATTAACTCAAATGGGGCACCACTCTACGGCTCGTGACTTGGCGATGATTGCTGCGTATGGTATGAAATACCAAATGTTCCGCGATAAGGTTGCTAATGATTACTATAAGGTGCCATACCAAAATCGTGCACCTGTAACAATTCGTACAACGAATCACTTCATTCGCAACAAATATCCTGGTGCCAATGGTTTGAAAACAGGCTTTACGAATGCTGCAGGGGAATGTTTAATTGCATCTGCTACGCGTAATGGTCATACTATGATTGTAGTTATGCTTAATGATGATAATCGTTGGGAAGAAGCTGTACAATTCCTTGATTATGGTTTTAAACTTCGTGGAGTTATTTAGGGGAACTATTGTGTAATGGGGGTTATATGAGTTCGTTTTTTGCCTTTTTAAAACGCATGCGCTTTATTAATCGATGGAGCCTTATGCGCAATACAGAAACAGAAAATATTCAAGAGCATAGCCTTGAAGTGGCTATGGTAGCTCATAACTTGGCAGCTCTGAAGAACGAATACTTTGGTGGCAATGTAGATATTAATAAAGTAGCGGTTATTGCCATGTACCATGAGGTGAGTGAAATCTTTACAGGCGATATGCCAACACCTATTAAGTACTTTGATCCCAAATTACGTGAGCTTTATGGTGAAGTTGAATCCTTGGCACAAGAGAAAATGTTATCTACTTTGCCAGAGCGTTTACAAGGGGTATATAAGCCTTTTATTGTAGATGCTGAAGAAAGTGAAGAGTGGCCTATCGTAAAGGCAGCAGACACTATTTCAGCGTATATGAAGTGTGTGAACGAACTGAAGGCAGGAAACGACGAGTTTAAAGAAGCACATGACTCCATATTAGTAAAACTAAAAGCTCTCAACATGCCCGAGGTAGATATGTTCCTTGAAACCTATATGCCAGCCCTTGGTAAGAGCTTAGATGAGCTAAACTATTACGAAATCAAATAGTAATTAAAAAAGAGACGACCTTGGTCGTCTCTTTTTATTCTGTAAAAATATTCACTTGTGGGGCATTCGTAGTGCTTATTTGCCGTAAAAACGAAAAATAGCCATAACACCTTAGAGGACGTCACAGCCATTTTACATCTCGAATAAAGTTTTAGGGATGAGCTGGACGTTCCTAGGCATCTAGCTATCTCTGTCATTATATTATAAGTTTTTGCTAAACAGATGTCAAAGACTAGAAAGGTATTATAAATTGTTATAAATTATAACAGCTTTTTAGATTCAATAATTTCTTGATTTCTCATTAGTATTTTTTTGCCACGCCATGAGAAGGCACGATGTCCGTATTTAGCTTTGAATTCTTTGTTTGTTAGTGAATCTAATTCATCTATATCAATGTACGGTTCTACTGATTGGAATTCAGGAATTGGTGTAGTAGGAATATCTTTGTTGTGCGGGCACACTTCTTGGCACACGTCACAGCCAAATACGAGGGGAGTTTTAGCTATGATATGCTCCTCCTCGGAAAGTAAGCTCTCCTTTTTTCTGGGTTAAGTAACTTTTACAGGTGTCGAATTTAAACTCATCATGTCCTAAGCATTGACCTAAGCAGGCAGTAATGCAGCGATTACATTCCATGCAGGATTGAGTTAGTGGAGTATCAGGTTCCAGTTCTAAGGTTGTTAAAATCGTTCCAATCACCACATAAGAACCCCATTTAGGGCTGATGAAGCAATTATTTTTGCCGTAAAACCCGAGACCTGCTAAGTAAGCCATGTAACGATCGGCTAAAGGGGAGGTGTCACAGTGAATGGAAAACTGTGCGTCTGTATTTATTATTTGTAATTTTTCAATAAGCTTTTTTAAATATTCATTGATGACTAGATGGTAATCTGTGGCCCATGTATAGCGGGATAAATTGGAAGGGTCTTTATGCTCTACATAGTATGGGAAAAGACAGACAATAGCACTTTTAGGTGTGAAAAGGGATGTTCCTAATAGTCTTTCCTCTACATTGGCAGCCGTAAAGGGACAAGGGTTACTTTCGTATAAAATGGATTTTGCATTCTCAGGTAGTGGCCAAGATGCGACACCGAACTCATAAATATTCAGTTCTTTGCAGATTTCTTGTAAATTTATATATTTCATCGTAGATTTCATAGCGAATTATTGGTACAATAAAAGTATAAGAAACGTGAGGAATTTCTATAGATTTTAATGAGTTCCTTCTAGGTTTGTAGTTCGATGATACTTGCATTTTTATGGTTATCATCTAAGTTCTGTTAGTATTAGTATACCATTGAGAGGACAGATTATGTTAGCATTTATGAAAGTATTACAACCGAAGACGGTGGAAGAGGCTTATGAATTAGCCACAAAAAACAAAACTGCTCCAATGCTAGCTGGCGGTTGCTGGTTGCGTTTAGGTAGACGCACATGGCCATCAGTGATCGATATGGCAAGCCTTGATTTGCGTTATGTTTGTGAAGAGGAGAACGAGTTTGTAATTGGCGCTATGGCGACACAAGGAGATGTGGAACGTTTTGAGCCATTACAACAATTCTGCGGTGGTGCCGTAGTTAAAGGAGTTAAGGAAATCCTTGGCGTTCAATTCCGTAATACAGCTACAATGGGCGGATCTGTAGCTAGTAGGTTCGGCTTCTCCGATATTATTCCTGCATTGTTGGCAGTCCATGCAGACATCGTTACCTTTAAAGGTGGTCGCATGTCCATGCAAGACTATATGACGTATAGAGAACGTGATATTCTCATGGAAATTCGCATTCCTAAAGTAGATGTGCCTGTAGCTGTGGAAGCACTTCGCATCTCTCGTGGCGATTTCCCAGTGTTGACAGGTGCTCTTCGCCGTGATGACAAAGGCGTTGAAGTGTACATCGGTACAAGACCTGGCGTGCCTCAATTAGCAGAAAAAAAGCAAGTGCTTTGCTTTCAGAAAAAAAGGATTGGCTGCAGCAAAAGAAGCAGGTCAATTGGCATCTGAAGAATTAGTTTATCAATCTAACTCCCATGCGTCTAAAGAATACCGCATGGAAATGGTGAAAGCAATGGTTCAACGCTTAGCTAAGGAGGTGGCACAATAATGGAACTCGTACTAAATATTAATAATAAAAATGTAACAGTTAATGTGCCAACTGACGAAATGTTGTTGGATACATTGCGTAATCTTGGTTATTATAGCGTACGTTGTGGCTGTGATACAACAAACTGTGGCCTTTGTACTGTATGGGTAGACGACGAAATCGTATTATCTTGTGCATATCCTACATTCCGTGGACCAGGTCATAAAATCACTACATTAGAAGGCTTAGAAGAAGAAGCTGAATTACTAGCAGCTTGCATCGCTAGTGAAGGTGGGGACCAATGTGGTTTCTGTACAACTGGTATGATGATGAGCGCTATCAATTTGAAACGCAAAAATCCAAAGGCTAGTGATGATGAAATCCGCGAGTATCTCATTGGTAACTTGTGCCGTTGTACTGGCTATGAATCACAACTTCGAGGGGTTCGTAAATTCTTAGAAGGAGGCCTATAATAATGAAACAGCACATTGGTAAAGCTTATGACAAAGTTGACTCTAAAGGTATTTTGACGGGTAAGCCGTCCTATACAGGCGATTTTGTTCCAAAAGATGCGCTCGTTATTAAGGTTCTTCGTAGCCCTCATGCACAGGCGCGCATTAAATCTATTGATACATCTAAAGCTAAATTGATCCCCGGTGTAGAAGCTATCTTTACACATGAAGATGTACCTAATACTCGTTTTACATTGGCTGGTCAAACCTATCCAGAGCCATCTGCTTATGATGCGCTTATTTTAGACCCTGTAGTTCGCTATGTAGGCGATGAAGTGGCTCTCGTAGTAGCTAAAGATGAGGCTACAGCTTTAAAGGCTATGCCGCTTATCAAGGTTGAGTACGAAGTACAAAAACCTGTACTTGATATGCATACAGCTATTGACCATGAAACAGTAGTGCATCCTGAAGATGATATTCATAACAGTATTCCTGTAGGTCAAGACTATAAACGTAATATTTGCGTATCCTATCACAAACGCGTAGGTGATGTTGAAGCAGAACTTGCAAAATGTGATTATGTAGTAGATGGTACTTATTTTGACCAGGCTACACGCCAAACGGCAATGGAACCATTCCAAAGCTTTGGTTATGTAGATGCATTAGGTCGTGTAGTAATTGTATCCTCTACGCAAATCGTATTCCATGTTCGCCGTCACATCGCACGTGCTCTTGGCATTCCTGCTACTAAAGTTCGCGTATTAAAACCTCGTATCGGCGGTGGCTTCGGCTCTAAACAAACGGCTTGTACAGAAATTATGACAGCCTTTGTAGCATGGACATTGAAGAAACCTTGTTACCTTTTATATGATCGCACAGAATCGCAAACTTGCTCCACTACACGTCATGCTCGTGAATGGAAAATCCGCGTAGGTGCTACAAAAGATGGAATTATCAAAGTAATTGATATGGACTCTATTACTGATGCAGGTGCTCATGCAACTCACTGTTTCACTACTACTACAGCTGGTGAGCATAAGTCCATTCCTTTATACAATAAAGCGACAGCTATCCACTACGGTACAGAAGGCGTATACATGAACCATACACCAGGCGGTGCATTCCGTGGTTATGGTGCTACAGAAGCGTTATGGCCATTAGAGTGTGCTGTTAATAATTTGGCGGATAAAATGGGCGTTGACCCTGCTGAATTGCGTCAAAGAACTTGATTGCTCAAGGTGAACAAAGCTTGGTATACGCTCCAGATGAATATCTTGACTCTGGTCTGTTCCAAGATACAATAAATCGCGTAAAAGAAATGGCTCGTTGGGATGAACGCCCTCATTCTTGGGATATTGATGAGCGCTATCGCGGCGGTCTTGGCATGGCATTAGCGTTGCAAGGTTCTGGCGTTGCTAATATCGACGTAGCATCTGTAGAAATTCGTCTTGGCGATGATGGTAACTACACATTGTACACTGGTTCTTCCGAAATGGGCATGGGCTCTAATACTGTATTGACTCAAATGGCCTGCGAAGTAATCGGTTGTCCTATGGAATATATGACTGTTGTTGAATCCGATACAGATATCGTACCATTCGACCCAGGTTCCTATGCATCTAGTACGACATATGTAACTGGCACAGCTGCTAAGATGGCTGCTGAAGAATTGCGCACTAAAATTATTGCTAAATTCGCAGAATTCTTTGAAACTGATGTTGAAAATGTTGAATTTGATGGCGTTGTAGCCACAACAAAAGATGGCTCCAAAACTATGGATATCCATCAATTAGCTCCGAAATTATTAGTAGGTGTTAAAGCAGAACAATTATCTGGTTTCGCTACATGGGGCAGTCATACATCCCCACCTCCATTCATGGCATCTATTGCAGAGGTAAAAGTAGACAAACAAACTGGTAAGGTTATTCCTCTTCACTTCTATTCCTGCATCGACTGCGGTACTGTTATTAACCCTAAATTGGCTCGCGTTCAAGTTGAGGGCGGTGTAGTACAAGCAATCGGCATGGCGCTATATGAAGATGTACGCTATTCTAATAATGGTCGCTTAGAGACTAGTAACCTTATGACTTATAAAATTCCAACTCGTCAAGATATCGGTGAATTACATACAGACTTCGTAGAGTCTTATGAACCAACTGGCGGTTTTGGTGCTAAATCTATTGGTGAAGTTGTTATTAACACTGGTTGTCCAGCTATCCAACATGCTATTAAAAATGCAGTTGGTGCGGATGTTCGTACATTACCTATGACACCTGAGAAGGTATTTATGGCTATGGACGAGAAATATAAAGTATAGGGAGTTTTAATTTCTTGTTACTTTTTAAGGAGGCCTGGTTCTATGACATCACAAACATCCTATTGGAATCGACTGATTCAGCCGGGAATCGTTGCCCTTGTTGGGGCAGGCGGTAAAACGACTGTGCTTTCAAAGCTAGTAGAATATGGACGGCTGAAAGGTCAGCCCATCGTAGTTACGACTACGACTCGACTTTATGAATCTCAGGTTGCTCATTATAACCGATTTATACTCAAAATATTAATGAAGCAGATGAGTATTGTACTGATCGTGTGTTACATGGTTATTGTGGTGCGTGGTTCTCTGGAATTACAGGAACAAAAGTAGACTCCTTAGATTGTGATCTTATCGATGGTTTATCCAAGTTACATCCTAACTGGCAAATTGTGGTAGAAGCAGATGGGGCGAAGGAAAAATGGCTCAAGGCGCCTAAGACGAGTGAACCTGTTATTCCCTCCCTTACAAAGACTACGATTGGTCTTGTTAACCTACAAATGCTAGGGGCTCCCCTTGATGATGAACACGTACATAATATTGAGCTCGTTCAAGATATCGTAAAGCGCGATATGGGGGCTATTGTAACACCGCGTATGTTGGCTGATCTTGTATTACACAAGCAAGGTTTATTCCAATACAGCAAAGGGAAAAAGATCCTATTCTGTACTGGTTATGAAACAGTGCAACATCGCATCATCGATGATTTTATTGATCATATTGTGGATAGCGATATTTCTGCTATCATCTTAGCTGATGGATATAAAGCAAGTTGCGAAATCCGTCGCATCATTCAATGTCGGTAGGTACTCATGACTAATGTGAAAGCAAATTGTAATACCACTTTCAGTACAATGAGAGACCCCATAGACCGTCGTCCTTTGCATATTGGCATTGTCCTCCTCGTAGGAGGACAAGCCAAACGCATGGGATGTAATAAGCAGCTCTTGCCCTGGCGTGGCAAGACTGTTCTAGATGCGGTCTGTGGGGCTCTTCAATGTGGATGGGGTGGTTCGGTAGTATCTGCGATGTCATGTAAACTACCTTTTGTGGCGGTTACTGGTGATGATCATGAAAAGCTAGAACCTATTGTCACATCCTATGGTTTTGAAGCGATTCGAAATGAGCATCCTCAGCTAGGACAAGGTGTGTCCATAGCGATGGGGGTACGTCATTTAGTAGAAACATCGCCCATACCGTTAGATGGTATTCTTTGCTCAGTAGGGGATCAACCTCTTCTGACGAATGCTGTCGTACATGAGGTCATTAGTGCATTTAGTGAAAACTTTCATTCAAAAACTATCGTTGTCCCATATTATGGGGAGAACTATCAATCGGGAAACCCCGTTCTCTTTGGTTCTCATTGGTTTGATTTTTTACAACAGATCCAAGGGGATCAAGGCGGTAAGACCATCATTCGTGGTGATGGCAAGGACTATGTCTTGAAATTATGGATTCGTGACGATATTGGTGACGATATCGACACACCCGATGATTTTGAGCGTTTAAAACATCGTGAAAGTGAGGCATTATGAAACCATTAGTGCTCATGCGCGGAGGCGGAGATATCGCTTCCGGCGCTGTATATAGATTGAAACGGGCGGGTTATCCCGTGGTTATTAGTGAAATTGCGATTCCTACTATGATTCGCCGAGAAGTATGCTACGGTAATGCCGTTCATCGTGGTGAAATGGTTTTGGAACGCTTTGTAGCCCGTCATGTTGCCCTTAGTGAAGTGAAAGATACTTTGGCACAAGGGATAATTCCCGTTGTGACTAGTTCATACGAAGAGTTATTAGATACACTGAAACCAGCTGTTGTAGTAGATGGTATTTTAAGTAAGAAGAATCTAGGTACAAAACGTGATGATGCAGAGCTTGTCATCGGTGTTGGGCCTGGGTTTACCGCAGGGGACGATGTAGATGTAGTCATCGAAACAATGCGTGGTCATTCCTTAGGTCGCTGTATCTATGATGGCCCTGCTCAGCCGAACACAGGTATTCCTGGCAATGTAGGTGGCTATACTCATGAACGTGTAATACACTCGCCAAAGGCTGGTCTATTTACGGCAAAGCGTCATATTGGTGATTCTGTACAGGCTAATGAGGTTATTGGTTATGTCGATGATGAACCAGTACGGGCAAAAATTACAGGTATTCTTAGAGGCATTCTAAAGAGTGGACTCATTGTGTCGGACCATTTTAAACTGGCCGATGTTGATGCTCGTTGTGAAGAGTCTCATTGTTATAGTATTTCAGATAAATCCCTAGCTGTTGGCGGCGGCGTTCTAGAGGCTGTTACTGCGTGGGATTATGAAAGGAATTTAGATGGAAACAATCTATGATGTGATGAAAGATCGTCTACAGGTTACTGAAACTACCTTGATGGTTACTGTTTTATCTGGTCCTCGTCAAGGGGATAAGACTGTTTATGCTGAAGATGGTAGCGTGCTATATGGTACAGCTATTGAAGGTTTTACAGTAGATAAGGCAAAACTTAATTCTCTATGTATGGTAGGCGAAATTGAATGTTTTCGTACAACCAGTAGAAAATGATCCGTCCGTTCTCGTATTGGGTGCTGGTCATGTGAGCCGAGCGATTACAGATTTACTGTTATTCATTGGCTGTCGTGTCACTGTTGTAGATGACCGTCCAGAATATGTAGTCCCTGAATTCTTTGATGAACGTGTTACACGTAAATGCTTGCCTTTAGAAAACTTCAAGAACGATTTACCTCTTGATGAGTATAATGGTTTTATCATCGTAACGCGTGCGCATGAGTACGATAATATATGCCTTGAACAACTTCGTGGCTACTTGCCTACGTATATGGGCGTTATGGGTAGTCAAAAGCGCATTCATTACGCTTTTGAAGTGTTGCGTGAGCAAGGTTGGACTCAAGAGGAGCTTGATATGGTTTATGCTCCAATCGGGCTAGATCTTGGTGCACAAACACCGGAAGAAATTGCGTTATCTATCGTTAGTGAATATTTGGCAGTGGTACGTGGTAAACAAGGCGGCTCATTGCGGAAAGGTAGAGTGAGCCATGAATCGTGAGTTTATTGAATATCTTGAGGAGCATAAAAACGAAACATTAGCTGTTGCTACTATTTTGTATACTCGTGGATCCACACCTCGTAAAGCAGGTACTTCTATGGTTGTATTCCCAGATGGTTCCATCTTTGGTACTATCGGTGGTGGCCGTGCAGAAAATGAAATTCGTCTAAGTGCAGTTGATTCTTTGAACAAAAAAGAAGCACACCGTCGTATCGACGTTTTACTAGATGATGATGTAGCTGTTAAAGAAGGTATGGTTTGCGGCGGTCAAATGGATGTGTGGATTGAAACACAAAACATTTAAGCGTTCAAAGGGATTGCTTTAAAATGCATATATATAAAATATTTGTTTTATAGATTAATATATATTTATATGGAAAAAACTCATGGAGTATCTGTTTCTAAATTTACAGTACTCTCAAAATGAGTTAAAATATAAGGTACAGTCATAGAATTGACTGTACCTTATTATTTTGTATAAGGAGTTATTTTTATGCATATTGACGCACTTATACATACCTTTAGGCTACTTGATATCCTTGATATTTTCGTTGTTGCTATAGGTATTTATTATTTATATAAGATGCTTAAAGATACACGAGCCGTTGCTCTTTTAAAAGGTATCGTGTTCTTAGCAATAATAAATCTAATCAGTCATCTGTTCAATCTATATGTTATTAACTGGATTTTGCAACAAAGTATGACTGTACTCCTCTTTGCGTTACCAGTCGTGTTCCAACCTGAATTGCGCCGTGCTCTTGAGCAACTCGGTCGCGGCCGTATTTTCAGCAAGGCTCAAAATGTAAACGAAGAGGAAATGGATATGGCTATCAATGAAGTGATGGCGGCGGCACGCGTTATGTCCCGTGAACATACGGGGGCACTCATCGTGTTTGAACGAGAAGTAGGTCTTAATGACTTCGTAGATACAGGTATCTTAATGGATGCTGTATTGAGCCGTGAATTAATTAAAAATATCTTCGTTCCGAGCACACCGCTTCATGATGGGGCTCTTATCATTCGCGATGGTCGCATTCGTGCAGCTGGATGCTTGTTACCGCTTACTGAAGACCGTACGTTGAGTACTGAACTAGGTACGCGTCACCGTGCAGCTATCGGTTTGTCTGAACAAACTGATGCGGTAGTTGTCGTTGTCAGTGAGGAAACAGGTACGATTTCTTATACCTATGGCGGTCATATTTATCGCCATTTACCAGAGGATCAAATTAAGGAGGCTTTACGCACCTTTATGGAACGCCCTCGTCAAACCATTACTAGTATGTGGAAGTGGAGGGCAAACAAATGATGATTCATCTGAAACGAAACTGGCCTGCTAAGCTCTTATCCTTGCTAGCGGCTATCGTCATGTGGTTCTTTATCATGCGGGATCAAAATCCTGTGATGGAGGTAACCTATACTGTGCCTGTACAGGTTCAAAACCTCAATTCTGGCTATATCGTAGAGGATGCACCAGATACAGTACGTGTTGTATTGACTGGCCCTCGTGATACGATTATTTCCATGAAGTCAGATAATCTTCGAGCTTATATTGATGCGTCTGGTGTAAAACCAGGTCAAAATAATGTGACTATTGGATTTACGCCTCCTGCAGGTATGAATCTTGTGGAAGTAAAACCAGACAATATCACTATTAATGTTGACGAGTATGCTGAAAGAAAGGTTCCTGTTGAAATTGTTCCAATCGGTAAATTCTCTGATGACATTGCTTTGAAATCAGTAACGATTGTGCCGAAAGAGGTAACTGTTTCTGGGCGCAAGCAACAAGTTAATACAGTGAGCAAGGTTGTTATGAAGGTCAATGTTGCCGGACAAACTAAGAACTTCAGTGCTGTAAGTACTTTAGAGGCTTGGGATATAGCTGGCAATGTATTGGATGTACATATCAATCCTAATCAAGGTCAAGTACAATATGAACTTAACTTATTGCGTAAGAATAAAGCCGTTCCTATTACTGTGCCGACCGTTGGTACTGTACCAGAGGGCTACGAAGTTAAATCCACATCTGCTACACCTACGCAGTTAACGGTTACAGGCCGTGAAGAACTGATTGATACAATTACTGATATTCAAACGGAACCGGTTGATATATCTGGTGCTACAGAAATCATTCAAGGTACCTATAACTTAGTCTTACCGAGTGGCATCAATAGTAATACATCAACAGTGCGTGTAAAAGTAGAAATCCAAAAGAAAGCTACTTAATGTGAAATTCAAAAGAATGCTACTTAATGTACAGCTGAATGTAGTATAGGTAGAGCTTTCACAATCATTACAATTAGATGCTAAAGGTCCTAATGGAGTATTATTTACATACTCCGTTAGGGCCTTTTTTATTAATCCTATATTAGCTTTTATAGTAGTGTTGTATAATAAAAGTGTATAACCATTTTCTTGTAGAGCAGTTGTTAGGGATTTAGGTCAAATAATAACGATATAAGCTGCCCCTGAAGGGAGCCAAAATAGGAAAGATATGATTAGAATAATAAACCTCCGCGTGGCTGTTACGGTCAAGTCGGATATAAAGGATATTGTAGAAAAGAAATATCCCCAATTGCGAGGCGCTATTGAAACGATTCACGTTGTACGACGCGCCGTAGATGCTCGTAAAAAACCAAATATTGTCTTTGTCTATACTTTGTTTGTTGAGGTTCATAACGAAGCTCAAATTATGAAAAAACTAAGTAAACAAAAGGATGTATCTGTATTTACAGCAGAAGATCCAGAGCCTATCGTTTATGGGAATGTGCCATTAGCACATCGTCCCGTAGTTATGGGCTTTGGTCCAGCAGGTATGTTAGCCGCATTTTACCTTGCCCGTGAAGGTTACCGTCCTATCGTCTTTGAGCGCGGTCAAGATGTAGATACTCGTAGCGAAGACGTAGAAACATTCTGGAAAGAGGGCGTCTTTAAACCTGAGTCCAACGTTCAATTCGGTGAGGGTGGTGCAGGCACCTTCTCTGATGGTAAATTGACGACTCGCGTTACCCATCCTAGATTGCACGAAATCTCCAAATATTTTGTTGAATTTGGTGCGCCTGAGGAAATTTTATATAAACATAAACCTCACGTAGGTACTGATAAATTGCGCACCATGGTAAAAGCCATGCGTGAGCGCATTATTGAATGGGGCGGTGAGGTTCGTTTCGGTGCGAAGATTACAGATTTATTTATCGAAAATGACCGCATCGTAGGCGTTGAAGTTAATAGTAGTGAGCGCATTGATACCACAGTTGTCTTATCTGGTGTAGGACATAGTGCACGTGATACGTATGAAATGCTACATAAACGAAATGTAGAAATGACAGCAAAAACCATTTGCTATCGGTGTTCGTATCGAACATGATCAAGCTGTAATCGATGAGTCCCAATATGGTGTAGAACCGTCTAGCTTGGGCCTTGGGGCCGCAGAATATTCTCTTGTATACCACGATAAAGAAACAGGACGTACAGCGTATAGCTTCTGTATGTGCCCAGGCGGCCAAGTTGTAGCATCTGCGTCCGAAAAATGGTGGCGTTGTTGTAAATGGCATGAGTTTGTATGCTCGTGATAGCGGTGTTGCGAATAGTGCTATCGTTGTTAATGTAGGTCCCGATGATTTTGGTACGCATCCACTCGATGGGGTAGCTTTCCAACGGGAATGGGAACGTAAGGCCTATGAGTTGGGCGGTTCTAATTTCCATGCGCCAGCGCAAACAGTAGGTCAATTTTTGGGACTTTCACCGGCACCTAGCGTACAAGATAGCACCTATAGCTATGAACCGGGCGTAGTGAACTGCGATTTACACGATTGCTTACCGCCATTCGTCACATCTGTATTAGAACGGGCGTTGCCGTATTGGGGCCGTCGCATTCGTGGATTCGATGATCCTGCCGTATGCATGACAGGCGTTGAAACTCGCACCTCTGCACCGCTTCGTATGGGGCGCAACGAAGAGCGCGTTTCTCCAACTGTAGGTGGATTCTACCCGATGGGCGAGGGTGCCGGCTACGCTGGTGGCATCATGAGTGCGGCCCTCGATGGGGCAGAAACTGCTATTTTATGTATGGCTAAATACGCAAAACCAAACTAGTTGGTAATATATTGTGAAGTAAACTACAGTATAGGTTCATATTGGTACCGTAATATAGTTGTATCTGTATAGTATCTATATATGTGGTGTATATAATATGATATAATACACAACAGTGAATATATGAGGACTTGTGATGTACACAAATCCCTAGAGGAGGATAATTATGGCTCGTTTATTTGGTACAGATGGTGTACGTGGTGTTGTTAATGAATTTTTAACACCTGAATTAGCCTATCATTTAGGTCGTGCAGCGGCTACATATTTTGGTAAGGAAAAGGAACATCCTACGTTCTTAATCGGTCGCGATACGCGTATTTCTGGTTCTATGCTTGAAAGTGCATTGGCAGCAGGCATTTGCTCTGTAGGTGGTAATGTAGTCATTGCAGGCGTTGTACCAACTCCAGCAGTAGCATACCTAGTACGTCAACAAGGTTTTGATGCGGGTGCAGTTATTTCTGCATCTCATAATCCATATCCAGATAATGGCATTAAATTCTTCGATGGCAATGGTTACAAATTGCCAGATGAAGTAGAAGATCAATTGGAAGAGTATGTTCATCAAAGTGCGGATAATGAATTGCCACGCCCTACAGGTGACGGCATCGGCAAAATAGAGCACAACAGTAACTTAGCTCATTTCTATGCTCACTTTGTACGTCACACAATCGATACATCCTTGGAAGGCATGACAATCGTTTATGATGGTGCTAATGGTGCTGCTTCTAGTGTAGGCCCTGAAATTTTAGCTGGCCTTGGTGCTAAAGTTATCAATATTAACGTAAATCCAGATGGCTTAAACATCAACCATCACTGTGGTTCTACGCACATCGAAGGCTTACAAGTAGCTGTACAACAACATAATGCAGACCTTGGTATCGCTAATGATGGCGATGCGGACCGTTGCTTATTGGTTGATGAAAAAGGCCAAGTCCTCGATGGTGACCAAATCATGTTGTTATGCGCTCTTAAATTGAAAGAAGAGGGCAAACTCTAAAGATGATACTGTAGTTGGTACTGTTATGAGTAATATTGGCTTCCATAAAGCCGCTCAAGAATTAGGCATGAAAACATTTGCTACTGCTGTTGGTGACCGTTATGTATTGGAATATATGCGTGAACACAATCTCTCCGTTGGCGGTGAGCAATCTGGTCATGTAATCTTCTTGGATTACAATACAACTGGTGATGGTATGTTGACAGCTGTACAAGTAGCAGCTCTTATGAAAGAGAAAAACCAACCACTTTCTGAATTGGCTGGCATTATGACTAAATATCCTCAAGTTCTTATCAACGTTCGTGTTGCTACAAAAACAGGTTGGGAAGACAACGATATTATTAAAGCTGCCATCGTAACAGCAGAAGGTGAACTTGGCGTAGAAGGTCGCGTTCTAGTTCGTGCATCCGGTACAGAACCGCTCATTCGCGTAATGGCAGAAGGTCCTAACCAAGAAGAACTACAAGCACTATGCCAAGAAATCGCTGATATTATCGGTAGAGAACAAGGGTTAGCGGAATAAAAGTAGGGTGTGAGGCGGCAGAGGAGCTTGCGACGATGAAGCCCACACATCACTTTGTTCCGAGCGTAAGATTTTGCGAAGCAAAATCCACAGCGAGGAACTATCTTTACCAAGATTAAACTAATGGGTTTTAATAATTGTGAATCCATTCTACAATTTCATATTAAAGGTATACCCTCCTATATATGTCCCTTTGCTCCGTCCTACGTAAAGTCGCTGCAGGAACATATATAGGAGGCTTAGATATGAGTGATATATCAATTAGAATAATCTTAATGAATTATCTTTTGGCTTTGGGATATTTTAATCTAAGGGGGTAACATTATTAAAACAATAGGTTTAATTGGTGGAATGAGCTGGGAAAGTACGATTACGTATTACCAAGTTTTGAATGAAACTATTAAGCAAGTTTTGGGCGGTTTACATTCGGCAAAATGTATTCTATATAGTGTTGATTTTGAAGAAATAGAAAAGTGCCAGGCAAATGGTGATTGGGATAGAAGCGCTGAAATTTTATCCGATGCGGCTCAATCTCTTGAAAAGGCCGGCGCTGATTATATTGTTATATGCACGAATACAATGCATAAAGTGGCGGATGAAATAAAAAAGCATATACACATTCCCATTCTGCATATTGCAGAAATGACTGCGGTAGAGTTGGAAAAATCAGGTATCACAAAGGTCGGTCTACTCGGTACCAAGTACACAATGCAACAAGATTTTTATAAATGTATCTTGGAAAATCGGGGGATTCATGTTGTTATCCCTAACGAAGATCAAGTTGAACTTGTAAATGATATTATATACAATGAATTGTGTTTAGGTGTTATTTCTAATGAATCTAAACAACAATACTTAGATATTATTGGTGATTTGGTAAAATCTGGTGTACAAGGTGTTATTTTAGGCTGTACTGAAATCGGACTACTTGTTAAACAGGATGATACGGATATACCGTTATTTGATACTACATTGATACATGCAAAAAATGCGGCGTTGATTTCTATTGATAAAACATAATATAGTCTTTTGTTTTAGTAAAATAACCCTCTATTAGATATTTTATTCATTTTTAGAATATCTAATAGGGGATTGTTTTTATGCAATTAGAACTAGCTAGAGACTAAAGGAAATCTTTTAGCATGGTTTGAATTTATATGAGAGGAGTTACTATAGGCACGTATATAGGAAGTAATTTGTGTTATTATAGCCATATAGTGAGACGTGTATTTGATAGTAAAGGTGTAATATGGCGGTTACGATAAGAGCGTATTGGCAAAATTTAAAAACAGAATATGAAACTGCTTATAAGGTGTCTATATTCAGCGATTATAATGTATTAATGCAATATGCAGAGCGTTTTGGATCTTACTTACGTAGTTTGATGCAGGAGCATCCGCTTGATGTAGATGTGGTATGTGCTTTAGCAACTGTTAAACAGGTGTTGCGGCATGAGGAAAACTCAATTCAACTATTAGAAGATTTCCTCGAAACGTATAGTGGTGAACTGGGTGATACGGATAAAGCAAGAGTTTACACTAATCTGGCTTTTTATTATAACGATGAGAGACATATAAAAGAATATGATTATCTATCGGTCGCTGTAAAACTCAATTCTCCCTATATAGAGACCTATAGAGGTTTGGCATTATATCATTTCTCATCTTACGAAGATAATGGATCGATAGAGGCGTTAACTAAAAGCTTACAGGCCTTTGAAAAGGGAATAAGTGTATCTAATGATTATGAAATAAGCTATGGCTACGCAGTGTGTTTGTTTGAGCTTAAAAAATATGAGAAAGCAAAGACAACTTTTGAGCAGTTGTTATTAAAATACCCAAATAGAATGCGATTATTACTGGGGATAGCTTATTGTGATGTGTATTTAGGAAATAAAAAGCAAGCTCTTGATCGTTTAAAGAAAATTAAGCTGGGCTCAGATGTAGCATATTATTTAAGTAACGATGAGATTTATGATTTTGAAGTCTTTAATGCCTATTATGTTTTAGGTGAATACGAACTATTCTTAGAGGAATGTGCAAAAAGCTGAAGAGGACTGTGATTTGAGTGGGGGGCCTTATTACTTTGGTCTTTGGACTACGAATCAACATGACTTGTTCCACCGTGAAGTCGATAAACAACGAACAGAACTACTAGAATGTATCGAAGACGTAAAAGCGGTTGAAGACTTTGATAGTGAAGAGGAAAAGCAAAGTTATATCCAAAGCTGGGAAGATGATTTAGAAGCTTTAAGCACTGTGGTACATAAGATTAAACATGAAAACTACAAGCCTGTAGTTGAATTAAAATTATGTCCTATATATGGATGCTACTTAATAGACTGCTTGTTTCATAACTTTTGATACTTTTATTTTGTGTGATAAATCAAAAAAGATGTCTGTATGTAAACTGCTATGAGATTTGAATAAAAAAGAAGAAAGCACTACTTTGAATTGCAAAAAAATCCAGAGTAGTGCTTTTGTCATTATTTATCAGCTACAACGAGTTTATATCCATTCAAGTGGATGTTTTCACCAGTTGTGTCTTCGTTAGTTAAGGATTTTACATAGCTGTCGCTAGTAAGTGTCCAGCTAGAGTCTTTGCTGAGTTTCAGTGTAACTTCTTTAGCTGTATTGTCGGTATTGATAGCTCCTACGAGGCTAGATCCATTTGTCATATCTAATGCGACAGTACTGATAGCATCAGCTAGGATATTACCGTTCAGTGCTTGGTTAGATGCGCGAAGTGTGAGGTGACCGCCGTTTTCGCCAGTTTTACCCCAACGAGAGTCAGCCGCTGCTTTCACGAGGGTATTGGTATTAGGCATGGAAATAGCATTGTTAGACAAATCTACTTCAGCCGTAGTGTTGTTTACATAGATGAACGCACCTGTGGAGTGGGTTGTGAGCGTATTATTTCAGCTTTGAGGTGTGCAATACCGCTTTCCGCATCACCAGAGAAGCTTTGGTAGAGCATGAAGCCATTATCTTTGTAGCCTGTTACGTTTGAGTTCGTAAGGGTAATAGAGTTTTTGCCTTCTACAACGCCAATTTCACTGTTATTAGCTATGCCGTTCACGTTGTTAGCTGTAATATTACCCGTTGAATAGATAACAGGGCTACCTGCGCCAGAGGTTGTTAGTTTAGCGGCTTCTGCAGTAATCGCACCTTCGCCGCGGTCAGTAGCAAGGGTAGCAGAGTGAGCGCCTTCAGTAGTGATCGTTAGATTTTTGCCATTTACTGTGCCTTTGTACGTAGCATCTAGACCACGAGATGAATCGCTTTTAGTGTGAATATTAGTGTTCTCTACGTTGATAACAGAGCCTTCACCGGTAGCAAAGACTGCATTGGAACCATTGGAGTTAGATGTAATATTGCTACCCTTAATATCGATTTGGCTGCCCTCAATACCCAATACTACGGCATTTTGACCTCGGAAATTACTGTTGTCATCGCTTGTAGTATTACCAGTTTTATCGAAAACGCTGTTTTCGATATTTACGACTGCTTTATTTTTACCTATAAAAGCATTCTGGTTAGATGTTGTATTAGTAATTAACTCATGAGCGATAGATTTGTTTTCTGTTATTATAGACGTACCTGTGAAAGTACTAGGATCTACTTCGGCGTGTGGTGCCATGCCAGTAGGAGCACCGTTTTGCATATCTGTTGGAGGTGCCCCGTTTTGACTTCCACTTGGAGGTGCTCCATTAGGAGCACCTACTGGCGATTGACCTGCAGGTGGTTTGCTATGTGGCGCACCATTTGGTGGTGTGCTACCTTGAGCAGATGGTACAGTTGGAGCTTGTTCTGTAGTGGTTACAACAGCTACGTTAGTATTCGCTTGTGTTTCTGCTGCAAAGGTTGGAATGAAGGCCAATGTAGATAAGGCGGCACCTAATACGGCAGGGAGCACCCAACGGCGTAATTTTCTATATTGTATGTTATTTTTATGTGTTTTATGTTTCTTTTTAATAGTTGTTTTATTCATAATTAGTATCTCCAAAATGTTATAAATATATATTTCGAAAATATAGCAAAATCTAATTGTATAAAATATAGATTGATAGCAGTATAATTTCTTACAATGAAAATACTGTGAAGTATAGAAAAAATCTTTTTTCTTGCCTTTGAATTAGGTTCGAAGGTTTACATTTTATCGATTTTTTTAGTATAATATAGCTCAGTACATAATTCATATTTGTACTAATTCTGCCGTATATCATAGAAAGGAAGTCCGAATTCGTAAAGGCGAATAGCGCAAGTACCCGCGAAGGCAGTCGTTAGGGTAGACGAGGTGAAGAGTGATCGAATAATCAGCGGATGCTCTTCCGGCACATTCATGTCGTAACAGATATTAAAAATCCCATCGGTAACGATGGGGACAAAAGTATATCTGAATGAATTGTATTAAAGTAATAATTAATACATAATTGAAACATTAATCTAGAACATTAATTTGTTAGCCTTAGTTGTTGGCTGGGGCTAGAATGCCCCCAGTTATAGGGAGGATATACTTATGTGCGGTATCGTAGGATACATTGGCTTTAATCAAGCATCTGATTTCTTATTGGACGGTATGGCGAAATTAGAATACCGTGGTTATGATTCTGCAGGCATCGCTGTTATTGGTGCTGAAAATGCAATCAAAATTCAAAAAAAGGTTGGCCGTCTAGCTAATCTTGAGGCGATTGTAAAAGCAGATCCTAATGAAGGGACTGTAGGTATTGGTCATACTCGTTGGGCTACTCATGGTCGTCCATCCGATATGAACTCCCATCCTCATTCCTCTGAAGATGGTAAATTTGCTGTTGTTCACAACGGTATCATTGAAAACTACATGCCTTTAAAAGAAGAGCTCATCGAAAAAGGGTACCATTTCAAATCTGAAACTGATACTGAAGTAGTAGCTCACTTATTGGCAGATATGTACGATGGCGATTTCGTAGGTACTGTACGCCGCATGCTTGCTCGTGTTGACGGTGCGTATGCTCTTGAAATCATCTGTGCTGATGAGCCAGACAAAATCATTTGTACTAAAAAAGAAAACCCATTGGTTATCGGTCTTGGCAAAGGCGAAAACTTTGTTGCCTCCGATATTCCAGCGATTATTAACTACACACGTGATACATACATCTTGAGCGATGGCGAATTAGCAATCGTAACTCGTGATAATGTATCCGTATTTGACCGTGAAGGTAATGCTGTCGATAAAGAAGTATTCCACGTAAGCTGGAATGCAGAGGCTGCTGAAAAAGGCGGTTATGAACACTTCATGTTGAAAGAAATTCATGACCAACCTAAAGCAGTTCGCGATACATTTGGTACACACATCTCCGAAGATGGCAAAACTGTACACTTCGAGGAATTGAACTGGACTGCTGACGATGTAGCAGCTTTCAACAAAATCCTCATCGTTGCATGTGGTACTGCATACCATGCAGGTCTTGTAACTAAACAATATATTGAAAGCTTAGCGCGCATTCCTGTAAATGTGGAAATCGCATCTGAGTACCGTTACAGCAATCCATTGACTGATGACAAAACATTATGTATCGTTATCAGCCAATCCGGTGAAACATCCGATACATTGGCAGCGTTGAAAGAAGCTAAACGCCATGGTGCTAAATCTTTAGCGATTACAAACGTAGTAGGTTCCAGTATCTCCCGTGAAGCAGATAACACTGTGTATACATGGGCGGGCCCTGAAATCTCTGTAGCGTCCACAAAAGCGTACACTACTCAATTAGTAGCAGGCTTGTTGTTCGCTGTATACCTTGGCCAATTAAATGGTAAAATGGATCCAGCTTTAGGCGAAGACATCCTTAGTGGTGTTCTTAACTTGCCTACATTGATTCATGAAATCTTTGAAGTAGATGAAGATATGAAAGCCTTTGCTAACATTATGGCTTCAAATCTGATGCTTTCTTCTTGGGCCGTGCTATCGACTATGCAGTAGCCATGGAAGGTGCTTTAAAATTGAAAGAAATTTCTTACATCCATGCTGAAGCATATGCTGGTGGCGAATTGAAACATGGTACGTTGGCGCTTATTGAAGAAGGTGTACCTGTTATCGCATTGGCTACGCAAGAGGATGTGTACGATAAGATGATTAGCAACATTCGTGAAGTAAAAGCACGTGAGGCTGTTGTAATCGGTATCGGCATGAAAGGTGACGAAGAATTAACTAAACACGTAGACCATACAATCTATGTGCCTCGTGCGAATAAATTTATCGCTCCAATCCTTGCTGTTGTACCATTACAATTATTAGCGTACTACGCAGCGATTACACGCGGCGCAGATGTAGATAAACCACGTAACTTGGCTAAATCTGTAACCGTAGAATAATATATATAACCAACAGTGCTTCGGCACTGTTGGTTTATTTCAATATAGGGAGACTATTATGGCAGTTATATTTTCCGGCATCCAACCAAGTGGGGAGTTAACACTTGGTAACTATTTGGGGGCTTTACGTAATTTTTTAGACTATCAAGATACTGATGAGTGTTACTATTGTATCGTTAACCAACATGCGATTACTGTACCGCAAGATCCAAAAGAGCTATTCCAAAATACTCGTAATTTGGCTGCGTTATACCTCGCTGTTGGCCTCGATCCTAAAAAGGTAACATTATTTGTGCAATCCGAAGTGCCTGAGCACGTTAAACTCGGTTGGGTTATGCAATCTATCAGCTATGTTGGCGAATTAGAGCGTATGACACAGTACAAAGATAAGTCTCAAAAGCAAGGTGACTCTATTCCTACAGCGTTGCTTACGTATCCACCATTGATGGCGGCAGATATTTTGTTATATGGTACTAACTATGTTCCAGTAGGTGAGGACCAAAAACAACATCTTGAATTGACTCGTAATTTGGCAGAGCGTTTTAACCGTAGATTTGGCGAAACTTTCGTAGTACCTGATATCAGGTAGGCGAAGGTGGTGCTCGCGTTATGAGCTTGCAAGAGCCAACTAAGAAAATGAGTAAATCTGACGACAACCAAAATGCTACGATTCGCCTTTTGGATGCACCAGATTTAATTGTGAAAAAAATAAAACGCGCTCAAACTGACTCTGATAATGCAGTGCGTTACGATAAAGAAAATAAACCTGGCATTTCTAATTTGATGGGTATTTATCGTGCTATTACAAAAGACAGCTACGAAGCTATTGAAGAAATGTACGCAGGCAAAGGTTATGGCGTGTTCAAATCCGATATTGCTGACCTTTTAGTAGCAACGCTTGAACCAATTCAACAACGCTATAATGAATTGATTGCAAGTCCTGAACTCGATATCATTCTCGATGAAGGGGCTGCTAAGGCTCAAGCTAAAGCTAGTGTAATGTACCGCAAGGTAGAACAAGCTATGGGCTTATGCCGTAAATAAAAACATATAGTAGACTTTCAATTTGTGAGGAAAACCATGACGAAACAAGAGGCGATGGAACGCTTTTCATCAGGTGCCGTACAACAGAGCTTAGAAATACATCGCGGAATCCAATGGACCGGTCGCATCATCGGTCTTGTGGTATGTGCGTTAATCGTAAAATATATGCCTTCAGACTGGGCAGAACGCGTATGGTATTATCTGTTGTTGCTCGTCATATTGTGGACCCTTCATAGATTAGGTGAAAGTCAAGCTTTTATCTGTGAAAAGGGCCTCGTGTTAAAGCGAAGGCCTTTTTCTGTGAAAGAATACTTTCACAGTCTCTTTAATGGGGATGAGTATTTTGTCTTTGTCGATTACGATCATATCATCGGTTTTACCGAAGGGTGGCGTGAATTGCAGGCTATGAACGGTCATGGTGGTATTTATGTAATACCCTCTTGATTTAACTCAAGTGCCATATAAGGACAAAATGGCTATGATAGAGGCCATCCATAAGCATACGCAGTCATAACTATCAGACAAATTATTATATAAATCATTATAAAAATCATAAATAGCTGTGCACAAATTATAAAAATCAAAAATAGCTGTGCACAAAACATATTTTTGAGTATATAGACAGCGAATATGGGGCTGTGAAGTCATAAACTAAAAAATTGAAAATTTATCAAATTAACTATTTACAACTTTAACGAACTAAAGTATAATACAATCATCAGGTACAGAAAATGAACTGTACGAATCATAAAAGTTTGTAGAAATTAGGCGATAATGCCGTGGAGGATAGTTATGAATTGGAAAAAGATGATGGCCGTTGGCCTTGCAGCTGTGTCTATGATGGTATTTGTAACGGGTTGTGGTGGAGACGCTAAAAAAGCGAATACAGAATTACCTAAGAAAGTTGTTATTGGTTTAGATGATAGCTTCCCTCCAATGGGCTTTAAAGATGATAAAGGCGAAATCGTAGGCTTTGACATCGACATGGCAAAAGAAGCAGCTAAACGTGCTGGCATGGAAGTAGAATTCAAAGCTATCGACTGGTCCAGTAAAGAAGCGGAACTAAAATCTAAAAAAATCGACGCGTTGTGGAATGGTTTGACCGTATCTCCTGAACGTGAGAAAAATATTTTGTTCTCCAATGTATATATGAAAGATAAACAATACATCATCGTTCGTAATGAAGATGAGTCCATCAAAAGGTAAGGCTGATCTTGCTGGTAAAGTGGTTGGCGTACAACAAGCTAGTACTGGTGAAGCTGCATTACAAAAGGATGAAAGCGGTAAAACTGTGAAAGAAATAAAATCCTATGCTGATTTCGTAAGTGCTTTCATGGATCTTGGCATTGGACGTGTAGATGCGGTTATTGCTGATGGCGTTATTGCTCGTTACCTCATGACAAAAGAACCTGGTAAATACAAAATCGTAGAAGGTACTGATTACGGTGTAGATAACTTTGCTGTTGGTTTCCGTAAAGAAGATACTGCTTTGCGTGACAAAATTAATGGTATCTTAGCTGAAATGAAAAAAGACGGCACTGCTGATAAAATCGCTGAAAAATGGTTAGGCTCCGGCGCAGACCTTGATAAGAGCGATGCTAAATAGTACGATTCGTGGTATACTAATAGTACTATGGTCAGTAGGTACAACTGATAATTAAAGAACGAAATGTACACTAGAGAAGAGGCCAGATGCCTCTTCTCTAGTCGTGTTTTGAAGGAGTATTCCATGTTAGATTATTTATTGCAGATTATTCCAACCATCGCCGATGGATTAAAGGTAACCGTATCACTATTCTGTATTGTATGGATTTTATCTATTCCAGGCGGCATCCTGATAGCTATGTTGCGTCTATCTAAATTGCCTTTAGTAGATAAGCTAGTAGACGCGTTTCGTGTACTTAATGCGTGGCACACCGTTGATGTTACAAATTTTATTCGTCTATTATGCATTGCCAATCATTACAGATGGAGCTATTCAGATGGATGATGCGACGGCAGCAGTTCTTACCTTTGTATTAAACTACGCAGCTTATTTATGTGAAATTTTCCGCGGTGGTATTCAATCCATCTCTCGTGGTCAATACGAAGGGGCAAAGGTACTTGGTTTTACGTACTCTCAAACTATGCGTAAAATCATTTTGCCACAAATGTTTAAACGCGTATTGCCACCTCTTGCGAATGAAACGATTAACTTGTTGAAAGATACATCTCTTGTGTATGTATTAGCGATGAATGATATCCTGCGTATTACGAAGTCTATCGTTCAACGTGACTTTGATATTTCTGCCTTCTTAGTGGCAGCAATATTCTATTTGATCTTTACCTTTATTTTGACGAATATCTTCAACTACTTAGAACGAAGATTTGCTGTATATGAAGATTAATCTATTTCTATGGTAGTTTGTCGTATGTAATGATGTAAGAGGTACTTATGACATTTGTAAATATGGAGCGTATTGAAAAACGCTTTAACAATCAAACAGTATTGCGCGATGTATCGCTCAAAATGAATAGAGGGGAAATTGTTTCTATCATCGGACCTTCTGGGTTCTGGTAAATCTACATTTTTGCGCTGCTTAGGTCAATTGGAAACGATTGATGGAGGCTCTATTACCGTAGATGGTACGGTTCTTGCTAGTACTGTAGATGGTGTTGTGAAATATGCTTCACCTGAAACACAGCATGATTTATTGCTTCGCATGGGTATGGTATTTCAATCCTTCAATTTATTCCCACATATGACTGTACTCGACAACATTATGATTGCGCCGCGTATGATAAAAGGAATGAAGGATGAAGATATTCTACCGATTGCAGAGCAATTACTTAAGAAGGTAGGACTCTGGGAAAAACGTGATATGTATCCATCCCGTTTATCTGGTGGTCAACAACAACGTGTAGCTATTGCTCGCGCACTAGCAATGAACCCTGAGATTATGCTCTTTGACGAACCGACCTCTGCTCTTGATCCTGAGCTTACAGGGGAAGTTCTTAAGACTATCAAACAATTGGCCGATGATCATATGACGATGATTATCGTAACCCATGAAATGAACTTTGCTCGTGAAGTTTCTGACCGCGTCATCTTTATGGCAGATGGTGTCATTCAAGAAGAGGGAACACCAGAACAGATTTTTAATAATCCACAGAACGCTAGAACAAAAGCGTTCTTGGAGAATATGTTATAGGAGGACCTATGAAGTTACGTTTGATTGCAGCAACACTAGCTGTTATGGCTTTGGGGACGACCTCTATCATGGCAGAGGGCTTAAAAGGTACGCCTGAAACACCTTTGGCGATTGTAGAGTCTCAAAAGGATTCGGCCTCTATTTTGCCAGACCAATATAAATCCTATGCTACTCAAATGAACACGGTAGTTAAGGACTATAAAAATGGTTATACTTTTACAATTCCTTGGCGCGTAGCCGACGGTGTCATGCTAGATATGGATGTGCGTAGTGAAAGCGAGCATATTCAAGGTTATTCCTTCAACTTAGCCGGTCCAACTCAAGATGATGCTTATACGGTGTCTTTTACAAAGCGTAATAATACACCACAAGATGGAGTATCTCAAAAGGAATGGAATACGACTTGGTATGGTGTGCCGATTAAGGGCATGTCTAGTGAGGAGTATTTGAGCATTTGGCGTCAACATAGCAATGCCTTTGAACATAATGATATTGTAGGTGGTTTCTTTAGTAAGAAAGGTGCCACATCTGCTCGTTGGGATAAAACAACGCCGAAATCTTATGCAGAAATGACCTCTACAGAACCGGTACAATCTGTGTTTGAAGCAGAATTCATTATGGATAAAGATCCTACGCATCGCTATAATTTAGTTAGCACTTATGCGCCAATTCAAGCGGACTTCATGGAGGCTGGCTTGATGGAACATACGATTCCATCCTTTGAACTGATCAGCAAAAAGAATTCTAATGCCATTAAAGGGGTTAAACAGTTCTTAACTGGAACGAATGATATTAGTGTGGCAGAAGGCATCAAGTTTACGTATCCAAAAGGCTTCACTCGTCTTAACGAAAAAGGTAAGATTGCTTTCACTAAGCATAATATTCGCCTCGATGTAGAGTCTTTTACAATCCCTGTACAAGCCGTTAGCACAGGGATGCCGACGATGATGGGTAAGCAAATGCTTGCTGATTATTACCTCAAACAACTTGTTGAGGTGAATAAGGCGAGCATTACTCGTTATGAAACGCATATCATCGATGGAAATGTAATGTTCTATCTTGCAGGGACATATGAAAAATCCGAATACCTCTGATACATCGGCGGCAGCTCCAGTATCCTTTGGTGCTACCATCATCCTTGGTAATGAAGGCAATGTAGCAGTAGCGCGTATGATTGGTCCGTCAGGTGTTAGTTTAGCTACACATGAGCTTATCGATATACTAGATGGATTTAAGCTGACTACGACTCTCAATACTAATCAATCTTCACAAGTTCTCTAATATACACATAATATTCTTTTATTTGTATAATTCTGTATAATTTGTGCTATAATGTAATAAATCCTTTTGGAAAAAGAGGAGTTTTCCTTAATAGTCTAGAATATATTAGTATAGGCTAAACGATCTTTGATCATATCCCCTTTGAGGGATTAGTAATAGGAGGGGTTATTATGGTTACCTACAAAACTATTGTCGTACCTACTGATGGTTCTGAAAATGCTAAACGTGCATTAGAGCATGCTCTTGCAGTAGCAGACCGCAACCAAGCTGAATTGATCGTTGTTCACGTTGCGAATATCGTATCTGCTATTTCCAATTTCGACCAAACACCAATCTCTGGTGGCTACGTATCTGAGCAAATCGCTGAAGATATGGAAGAAACTGGTAAAGAAATTCTTAACGATGTAGTGCAAGAAATTCCTACAGGCGTTAAAGTTAAAAGCGTATTCGAAGTTGGCTCCCCAGGACCTGCATTACTTGCAGTAGCTAAAAAATACGATGCTGATCTTATCGTAATGGGTAGCCGTGGCCTTGGTCCTTTGAAAGGCTTATTCATGGGTAGCGTAAGTAGCTATGTAACTAGCCACTCCACTTGCCCTGTACTAATCATTAAATAATGCATATCCTGTTTTGATATGTTACAAAAAGAGACTTTGTTTTTTTACAAAGTCTCTTTTTTTAATATAATAAAAAAATGATATAATGTTTATATGTATGCTCTACATATGAGCAATCTAATTTAAGAAACATCGATTAGTTATACATAAGAAATACAGACTATAAGCATGGATATGAATGAAATTAAGGGGGACTATATGAGCGACAAACAAGAATCATTGCTAAAGCTAGCAGAGCTGTTTAAAATCTTGGGAGACCCTACACGCCTTAAAATAGTAGAACTATTACTAGAAAATGAAATGTGTGTAAATCACATCGCAGAAACTATGGGAATGGGACAATCAGCTATTTCCCACCAATTGCGTGTGTTGCGTCAAGCGCGTCTTGTTACCTATCGTAAGGATGGAAAAACAGCGTATTATTCTCTAAATGATGATCATGTTGAGTGTCTAGTAAGAATGGGCATGGAACACGTAGCTCATCAGTAAATAAAAAGATAATTATTTAAAATGTACAAAAAGGAGCCCTTTTAAAGGGCTTCTCTTTGTATAGGTATACTAGTATCAATATAATGGGAAGAGATAATAGGCGATTGTAATGAATAGCGGCATAGTTACTGCTGACAGAATTGTAGTGCCCATAACGATTTGCGTAGCATATTCAGGATTATTCTTCATTTCAATTGCAATGAGAGACATATTGATAGCTGTTGGTACGCTATAGGTTATGATAATAGTTTGCGCTGCTATTGGATGCATAGGGACCATAGAACTTGATGAATAGTATGGTCATAGCAGCGGCTATGATTGGGCTTATTACAAGTCGCAACGTCGTTGCAAGCATAACATCTAGTTTAAAGAAGTTTAATGGCGTTCTGTTAATTTGTACACCTAAGGCAATCATAGCAACCCCAACAAAGGCATTAGCAAAGATATTGAGGGGCGCAAAGAAGAAGAGACCGTGTAAATCAAAAGGTAGCAACTGGCAGAGTAGAGACATTGGGATGGCATAAACCATTGGCATGTGGAACACAACTTTTAGTGCATCGCGTGGGCTAAGTCTGCCTGCACCAGCTTGGTAGAACCCATACGTATTACTGCTGATGGTTTGAATAATCATGATGGATACGACACTTACAAGACCTAAGTTTGCATAGGGGGTGGCGCCATCAATAACATAGGGTACGTTTGTAAATACAAATATAGCAAGGGCGACCCCCATATTCCCAACATTGTTAAACATAACGCAGTTTTTTAAGGTCGCGATTTTGGCTACGTCATAACCCTGCATTCGCCCAACTATATCCGATAGTATGGAGTTTAGTATGAGTACACAGAATGCAACAAATACAATTTCTAATGTACCTGAGTTAAGCTTTGCTTCATACATAGCTCTAAATATAAAAGTAGGTAATAATATGTAGAAGTTCAGCTTACTCAGCGTATACAGATCGAGTTTAAATTTTCTATCTAATATAAATCCAACCCCTATAAGTATTAAAATAGGTATCATGGAATTCATAAAGATATGGCCTATTAATACTAATAAATTCATTATCTCACCTAGAGTTTCTTATTAAAATAGGACATAGTTTTAACTTTATTATATAACTGTATAGAGTAAATATACAGTTAGTATTATATGAATGATTAGTGGATAAGTTTCAAAAATCTGCTCAGAACTTTCTTATCCTCTATAGTATTATCATACCATAGTATGTATTATTTGAGGTTTAAAAATTTATCTATTATGATTACTAATCATAATCATCAGAAATATCTATGCAGAATGTGAGCTTTTGCATACGACCTAAACTATGTATTTATAGTATAATGTGAATATATTGTATATTTAGTTTCTTGTTAGTCGATGTGTCTCAAGGTTTGACCATAGCTTTCACAGTGTGGAGTCCCGGAGGGATGCACAGGAGGAATTATGAAACGAATTCTATTAGTATTAATGAGCGTTTTTTTATGCTTGCGTTTTCTAGTAGGCTGTGGTAACGATGCAAGCAAACCGGCAGAAATCAGCTAAACCAAGTACATCTGAAAAGATTACTGTACAAGCTGCTGCCAGTCTTAAAGGGGCTCTTACAGAACTGGCTGATGCTTACAAAAAAAGCCATAATTTAGCAGACGATCAAATTGCTATTAACTTTGCTGGTTCTGGCACATTACGTCAACAAATTGAACAAGGTGCACCAGCTAGCTTATTCATCTCTGCTGACGAAAAAAATATGAAAATGTTACAAGAAAAAAAGACCTTGTAAGTGATGTAAAACCATTTCGTTACAAATGAACTCGTTCTCGTAGTTCCAAAAGGTCAACCTAAAAGTTGAGTTAAGTCAAATTGCTACTGTGAAACGCATTGTATTGGGTAATCCCTGAAACAGTGCCAGCTGGTAACTATGGTAAACAAGTATTAACAAAATTAGGCGTTTGGGAACAAGTAGAGCCTAATGTAGTATATGCAAAAAGATGTAAAAAGCCGTAACAGCTTCCATTAGTCAAGGTGCTGGTGATGCAGGTTTCATCTACAAAAACTGATGCTATTGCAGCAGGTGATGCCGTTCAAATTTCCGCAGTAACACCTGCAGACTCTCATGATCCAGTTATCTATCCAATTGGTATCATTAAAAAATATGACAATGCATTGGCAAAAGACTTTTACCAGTACGTAATGAGTCCAGAGGGCCAAAAAGTATTAGAGAAATACGGTTTCTCCACTTCTAAATAAGGGTAAAACGCTAGCTCTCATGGCTAGCGTTTTCTTATGATACAATATAGATATTGTATATAGCCTAAACTTGTTGTATATAGAAAGGGGGAGTGGCATGAGTCCATTCTGGCTATCGCTGTGGGTGGCGAGCATTGCCCTCGTTATTGTTATCCTAAGTGGCTTAGCCGCTTGCTACTGGATGAATCGCTGTAAATGGGGCGGCATTGCTATTATTGATGCCCTTATTACATTGCCACTAGTACTACCGCCAGTAGTCGTTGGTTTTGCGCTGCTTATGGTATTTACACCGGGCTATGCCTTTGGAGCTTGGCTTGAAGCTCATGGCATGAGCGTCGTCTTTGCCGCTTCTGGTGCCGTCATAGCCTCTTCTGTTATTGCATTTCCACTGTTTTATCAAACAGTACGTTCTGCATTGCAGTCCGTAGATCATAATATGGAGGATGTAGCTCGAACATTAGGTGCTTCAGAGCTACGCATTTTCTTTACCATATCTGTACCGCTCGCATGGAAAGGTATTTTAACAGGTAGTATTTTAGCGTACTGCCGTGCTATGGGCGAGTTTGGTGCTACCATCTTGATTGCTGGTAATATTCCAAAGGTAACACGTACTATGCCGTTAGCTATCTACTCCTATGTAGAGGCAGGGCAGTATATGGATGCCTTTGAGCTAGTTATTTATATTTGTGTTCTTACATTGGCGTTACTGAGCGGGATTCACCTTATTACAAAAGGGTCCTTATTCCGCCATACAGATAATAATTAGGAGGTTCTATGATTACATTTTCTTTTACTGTAGCTAGACCTTCTGTGACTGTGAAAGCCGATGGTGCTCTGCCGTCTGGCATTACTGTGCTGACTGGCCAGTCCGGCAGTGGTAAAAGTACGTTTATCAAATGCATCGCGGGCCTCGTGAAACCCACAACTGGCAGTATTCAATGTGATGAAACGACGTGGGTTGATCGAGATAAAAAGCTTTGGGTGCCCGCTCAAGAGCGCCAAGTAGGCTATATGCCACAAGGCAATATTGTATTTCCCCATCTATCGGTAGAGCGTAATATTACCTATAGCAAACGAGGTACACCTGACATGTGTAATACGTTGTTACAACGGTTAGGTTTAGAAAAATACCGCCATACTAAGGCGGGGAGATTATCTGGTGGTGAGCAACAACGGGTTGCACTTGGACGTGCTCTTTACTCTAAACCGACTGTTTTGCTCCTCGATGAGCCTTTATCTGCACTAGACTGGAATTTGAGAAAACAAGTTCGTGAGGATCTCGTATCTATCATCCGTGAATGGGATGTACCCTTGCGTATGGGTTACTCATGATGAAAGCGAAGCAGAAAGCGTAGGCGATAGACACTGGACCTGTGAAAACGGGCTTATTACGATTACTGAATAATGATAAACATTCAAATCATATGGTTTTGATACAGTGATAAAATACTTTAAAATTAAATAGAGATACATAAAAACACCTTCATAATCCTTGAACTGCACCTCCCAAAAATTGTGTCCAATTTTTGGGGTGCAGTTCACTACTGGCGGATTGTGAAGGTGTTTTTTCTTAACTAGTTAATACTAATGATAGCAGTGTATGTACTTTCAGTTTTTGTTATTGCTTGATTTCAGCAGATGTGTGTGCTGTTTTACTTATAAATCCAACGATAGCTGTAACAACAAATGCCATTGTAAAGGCTGGTAATGTAGCACCTATTGTGCTTTCACTATGTAACATATAGTGGTATAAACCAACGGATACGGCCCAAATAAGACCTCGTACGAGATAAGCGGATAATGTTTGTACTTGTTGGCGATTGATAAAGTAGTCCGCCAATAAGATGGCAATCATCGGTGCAAATACAGAGCCGATGAGGTATAGGAAGTCTGTAATATCATCCATTGGATATAGAATAGCTGCAATAGTGCCCACAATAGTAACGATGACGGCGATACCTTTACTAGATGCACCATTATAGATAGTCGTACTAGATACGCCTGCAGAGTAAGCGTCCATAAAGGTTGTAGTAACGGTAGAGAAGATGATAACGATGAGGCCTGCAAGGCCAAGTCCTGCATTCATCATGATCGTAATGATGGAGTCGCCACCGCCAAAGATTGCGGCACTAAGACCTAAGGTGTACATAACGATACTTGTTACAGTGTAGACTGTAGCACTTGTAAGTGATGCGGAGAAAGGTTTTTTACTTTCACGGGTATAATCACTGATGAGAGGTAGCCAGGATAGTGGCATGGCAATAGATAACTCAAGGGCAGCGATGAAACTCATGTTTCCGCTAGTTAGAAGGATACCTTCACTAGGCCACTGCGATATCATGTGAGCGCCCATGTAGAGGGTGAGCCCTAGCAATAGAACAGATACGATGGCTTGAATATAGCCCGTATTGTGGAGGCCGATGAAAAGCCACAAGATGACAAGTGCTCCGATAGCTATCGTCCAAATCATAGGGGATAGAGGTGCTAGCTCTTGTAAGGCTAGCATGGCATCGTAGATCATGATGCTAGTCCAGCCGATAAGTTGAAGCATATTTAAAAAGGCAAAGCCTTTAGCCCCTAGTGGTCCAAAGCTGAAGGCGGTTGTATTCATACTGCCTTGCCGTAAACGTCCACCAATGAGGCCCGCTCCGAAGAGCAATATACCGCCGATGATATGCCCCAGTATGATGGCATATAGACCTTGGGTGAGCCCTAAGGGGGCCAGATAAGTTCCTGTCATAATTTCCGCTATAGATAGAGCGGCACCAAACCATATCATGGCGAACTGTGGTTGTGTAATATATGTATTTTTCATACGTCCTCCTTGCCAGGAAGTCATAGAAAAAGCCGAGTTCATAGGAACTCGGCTTTTAATCCTCTATGTTCCCTACGTTGGCATTATCCAAATCAGGTTATGGGTTAAAGCGATAGCTTACTCTCAGCCCACTCTTGTGAGCACCCCGTTATGGCTTCATTATATGCGGATAATAGGAAACCGTCAATTCTTTTTGTTGCATAGATTGTATAATGATGTTATAACTAGAGTATAAAAATATATTGCCACTAGGGGTGCTTTTGCTGAGATTGACCATTCAAAACCCTAGACCTGATCCAGATAATACCGGCGTAGGGAAGTGGAGTGCAACATAATACTAAACTATTACGAGACCATTCCATTTGGAGTGGTCTTGTTTTTATATGTTTGGAGGTATTATGAAAAAACTGATTATTGCTAGCATATGTGTGGCCTTAGGTGTAGTATTATCTACTACATCAATTCCTGTTGGGCCGGCTCGTATTTTTCCGTTTCAACATATGATTAATGTTATCTTAGCCGTTGTGGTGGGGGCAAGATTTTCCGTAGGTGCTGCCTTTAGTACATCTTGTTTACGCAATGTATTGGCACTAGGTTCTCCTTTAGCCTTTCCTGGCAGCATGATTGGCGCTTGGTTATCGGCTTATTTATATAAGAAATATAACGCTCTATGGGCGGCGGCTCTAGGCGAAATCATTGGTACTGGCCTTATCGGTGCTCTCGTGAGTTATCCTATAGCCAATTTCTTGTTAGGTAAACCTTTGGCATTGTTGACTTTGATTACATCCTTCGCCATGAGCTCTGTAGCAGGTGCCTTTATTGGTTTTCATAGTATTACAAATCTTATCTCGTCGTCATCTATTACATAAGGAGGCATAATGAAACTACATACTGCATTGACAATTGCTGGTACTGATCCTAGCGGTGGTGCTGGTATTATGGCCGATTTAAAATCCTTCCAAAGTCGTCACGTATACGGCATGGCTGTTGTTACCTCTGTGGTAGCCCAAAATACGACGGGCGTACATCATGTAGAACATCTGTCGCTAGAGAGTATTGACCGACAATTACACGATGTGTATTCTGACATTGAACCTCAAGCCGTTAAGACGGGCATGATTGCCTTGCCGGAGATGATGGATCTTATCTATCCTTATGTGAGTAAACCAATTCCTTATGTAATGGATCCCGTTATGATTGCCACTAGCGGTGACCGACTCGTATCAGATGAGGCGGTAAATTTCTTAAAATCCAAACTTATTCCGACGGCTACAGTGATTACACCTAACCGCAGCGAGGCTGAGGTCTTAGCGGACATGTCTATTGATTGTGAAAGCGACATAACAACGGCGGCGAATCGTATCTTACAGGACTTAGGGACCTCAAGTAGTTATCATTAAAGGCGGTCACATCGGCGAAGATGCAACGGATTATGCTTTCACTAAAGATGGTAGCGTCCGTACTTGGACAAGCCCAAAATATGATACTGTGCATACTCATGGTACAGGGCTGTACCTTTCTCCGCAGTGATAACGGCGGAGCTCGCTAAAGGGCGTGATGTAATGGATGCCATTGGTATTGCCAAGGACTATATTGCACTTGCTATTAAACATAATCCCGGGCTAGGAAATGGCTGTGGTCCCGTTAATCATATGGCTTATGGCCTCTTATCTAATGGACCTGAAACGATGGATGAGCTCTTGAAAAAAATGACGAGAGGAGATAGTGATATGACCTATGAAAATCCATATATGAATGGTCAAATTTGGCCTGAACTCAATATATTAGAAATCTTGCGCCAGAGAAACCCTCTCGTTATTTGTATTACCAATGATGTGGTGAGGACCTTTACGGCCAATGGTTTACTCGCCATTGGCGCATCACCGGTGATGAGTGAGTGTAGTGAAGATTTGAAAGACCTCATCGTCCATGCATCGGCGCTACTCATCAATATTGGTACTCTTACACCAGACAAAGTTAGTTACTACAAAGATGCCATAGCACTGGCGAAGAAACATGAGGTTCCTATCGTTTTTAGATCCAGTAGGTTGTCATGCGGGGGCTTATCGTCTATCTGTGGTGTTAGACTTGATTAAGACTGGTGAGATCTCATTAGTGCGAGGTAATCAAAGTGAAATTAAAGCTATCTACGATGCTTTAAGTTCCTAATAATCAGGCAGATACATCCACTACCGGTAAAGGTGTAGATGGAGGACAAATCGAGGATAGTGCTGTTATCGCCTATCGTCTAGCGCGCCTTATCAACTGCCCTGTTGTAGCTACTGGCGAAGAGGATTATGTTTCTGATGGAACTCGGGTATTTGCTGTTCCACACGGACACCCTATTATGACGGCTGTAACGGGCACGGGCTGTCTATTAGGGGCTGTATTGGCGGCTTTCTTTAGTGCTTATTATCCATGTAAAAACAGACTATCTATCGGTGAGTTTCTCGGCTATGCATTGGCTTACTATGGTTTGGCCGGTGAAAGTGCCGTGCAGGTAAGTGGCGTACAACCGGGTAGCTTTAGTGTAGCCTTTATGGATAGCTTATATACACTCAATGATGTGGTGCTTATGTCTGAAAATCGTATACGCCCTATAGTTGTGCCAGATCAATTACAAGTATATTTCATCAGTGGTACGCAAGATGTGGAACTGAATGAAAATCGATTACTCTCTATCGTAGAGGATGCTTGTCGAGGCGGTGTGACTTGTTTCCAATTTAGAGAAAAGGGCGTAGGTACTTTAATTGGGCAACAGAAACTAGAGTTAGCCCAACAATTACAACAAATCTGTGCTAAGTACAATGTGCTGTATATTATCAACGATGATGTAGACTTAGCGATGGCTGTAAATGCTGATGGTATACATGTAGGTCAAGAAGATATGCGTCTAGAAGAGGTGCGTAATCTTGTGGGCCATAAGGTGGTTGGTATTTCTATTCACTCTGTGGAGGAACTACATAAGACCGATGTAATCTACGCTGATTGTGTAGGTGTAGGACCTATGTACGCTACAAGTAGTAAGCCTGATGCCCAAGTACCATGCGGACCAAATCGAATTACTGAACTACAAGCAGAAGGGCTAACATTACCATGTGTAGGAATAGGTGGCATCACTTTAGATAATGCGAAACCTATACTACAAGCAGGGGCCTGTGGTGTAGCTGTAATTTCTGCTATTGCTCATGCAGATAGTCCTTATGAAGCAGCACAACAATTTAAACATTTAGTTGATTGTACTGAATAGTTAATATACTAGATAATAGAATATACTCTTTAACAGTAAGTAGAACACAAAAAAAGACGATGACTTAAGTCATCGTCTTTTTGTTAAGGAAGTTGTTAGTACTTACTGTAAGATTAAGTGTACTTACATGTATAGTTTCATTAAAATCTGTACTTACAGGTTGTTAGTTTAGTTAGTGTAGTACTTACAGATTAGATGGATTCAACGAAACGGTGGAAGAAAGCTTGTGGGTGAGCACATACTGGGCAAACTTTAGGAGCTTCTTCACCAACGTGTACATAGCCACAGTTAGCGCAGATCCAAGCTACTGGTTGATCGTTAGTGAATACTTTGTTACCAGATACTTGAGCTGCTAATGCAAGGTAACGAGCTTCATGACGAGCTTCGATTTTACCAACTTCGCGCATTTGGAAAGCGATTTTAGCAAAGCCTTCTTTTTCAGCTTCGTCAGCGAAATCTTTGTACATTGTAGTATGTTCGTAGTTTTCGCCAGCTGCTGCATCACGAAGGTTAGCTTCGATATCAGCGGAAACGTCGCCACCATGAAGAGCTTTGAACCACAATTTAGCATGAGCGGATTCGTTGTGAGCTGTTTCTTCGAAATAATCAGCGATTTCGTTCATGCCAGCTTTACGAGCTGCTGCTGCGTAGAAAGTATATTTTTGGAATGCTTGGGATTCGCCAGCGAATGCTGCTTGAAGATTTTTTTCAGTGTTTGTACCTTTTAATTCAGCCATTTTAATACTCCTTTGTACTTACGATAATTTTCAAATTTGTTACTTAACTTATATATTCATAACCACTTGGTTGTGAATTCAAATAATAGAATACTTATTCTACAATTTTCGTGGGCGACTTCGCCTTGGTAAGAAAACTTATTCTTAAATCAAATAGACACTTGTCTAACTCTTAAAATAGTACTTACTTATTTGTGTTTTTCGGCACTTGCCGTCTTAACAGTTTTATATACAATGTGCTATCCGTATACTTAACGAATAATCATTGTTGACTATATTGTAACATACTAAATGAGAAATGCAAGTGTTTTTTTGTAAAATTTATTTCGAAAAATTTTTCTAAATGATAAATATTATCAATGTAGTAAGAATGCGGTTTCTTAAAGAATGGAAAGTATGGGATTTACAAAAAATAGCCATTTTGATATTGAGAATGATAACTAAATGAAAAATCATTATTGATTAGTTGTTGATATTATTTTTCTTTAGATGTACTAATAATTCCTCATAATATAGAGCTTTTTAGACAAAAATAAATTTTTGGTTTATAACTATAAAATGTTAAATTTTAACTATTGATCCACAGATAAGCGACATATAAATCAAAGTTAGAAATCGTAAAACAGAACAGAATAAACTAAATAACAAAAGGTAAATAGAATAAATAGAATAAATAGAATAAATAGAATAAATAGAATAAATAGAATAAATAGAATAAATAGAATAAATAGAATAAATAGAATAAATAGAATAAATAGTAAGTAGTTATCTATAAGATGGTTGAACTATAGAATTAAGATATATTTATAGAATCAATTGATTTATGTATAATAAGTATATACATACTAACGTAAAAGGAGGCGCTATGGCATTTGTTAGATATTATGTAGGCGATGTGGTGAAGATGAAAAAATCACATCCTTGCGGTAGTGACGAGTGGGAAGTGAAACGTATTGGCACGGATTTTCTCATCGTATGTAACGGCTGTGGTCATCAACTGCTGATGCCGCGCCCTAAATTTGAAAAGGCTGTCAAGAAAATCGTTTCTCGATTGCCAGAGAATGAGTAAGGAGGTCTTATGGTACGACTTACCGACTATGTGACAAATGGGGGCTGTGCGTGTAAGATTGGTCCGCATATATTAAATCGTGTTTTGAAAGCAGTGACACCTGTTACAAATGATCAAGTCTTAGCGGATATGACCGGTTCTGATGATGCAGGAGTATATAAAATTTCTGATACATTGGCATTGGTACAGACCTTAGATTTTTTCACCCCCATGGTGAATGATCCTGTTTTATTTGGTAAAATTGCCGCTGCTAATGCATTAAGTGATGTATATGCTATGGGTGGAACTCCATTGACTGCTATGAACATCGTAGGCTTCCCAGTACCTCTTGTTGAGCAAGGAATCTTAACAGACGTGTTAAACGGCGCGGGTTCAATCGTCGCCGAATCTGGCGCGGCTATCGTAGGTGGCCATAGCATAGAAAATAAAGAACCCATCTTTGGTATGTCTGTAACAGGGCAAGTAAATCCTAATTGTATTTGGAAAAACAAAGGGGCCCAAGTAGGGGATGTATTGATACTAACAAAACGTATTGGAACAGGTATCATGAATAATGCGCTGAAAGCAGATTTATTCCCTGTAGGTACAGAGCAAGCTGTCACTAGCATGAGTACGTTAAATAGAGTAGGTGCAGAGGTAGCTCACAACTTTACTGTGCATGCTTGTACTGATGTGACTGGTTTTAGCCTTATGGGGCACTCTGTAGAAATGGCTAGTGCCTCTGATGTGACAATACACATTAAGGCTTACGACATTCCTCTCTTTGATGATGTCATCGAAGCAGCTCAAATGGGATTAGTACCAGCCGCATCCTACGGGAATCGAAAAGCTATAACAGACGTTCAAGTAGATCAGGCTTTAGACCCTGTATGGACGGATATTCTCTTCGATCCCCAAACCTCGGGTGGTTTACTGTTCTCTGTTCCTGCTAATGAAGGTGAACAACTCGTAGAGGCGTTACATAAGGCTGGTATAGACTGTGCGGCTATTATTGGTACTGTTGAAAGTTTCAGTGGGCTAGCGGTACGTGTTACAGAATAGATTTATAAAAAATACGTTTTTTACCATTGGCAAGCGATATTTAATTACAATATCATTAGCTGATAGCTGATAGCTGATAGCTGATAGCTGATAGCTGATAGCTGATAGCTGATAGCTGATAGCTGATAGCTGATAGGTAATACTTTTACAAAATATTTAATGTATATAATATAGAGGTGTATGATGAGCAATACAAATGAATTAACTGTAGATGTACGTGGTAGCTTGTGTCCAAAACCTGTGATTGAAACAAAGAAGGTAAGTGATGCGAATCCAGATGCTGTTATTACTACTATTGTAGATAATGAAGTGAGTCGCGATAATGTAGAAAAGTTTGGCAAGTCTCGTGGTTATGGTGTGGCTATCCGACAAGACGGTAAGGATTTCTACCTCACTATGACCCCTAATGATAATCCAGTAGCAGATGGTAGTTGTGAACCAATGAGTTATGGCAACCGTGTCATCTTGATGACAAAAGACTATCTTGGTGAAGGTAGTGAAGAATTAGGCCGTAACCTAATGAAAACGTTCTGGGTATGCATGCTTGAAGCCGATGTAAAACCATCTAAAATCTATTTCATCAACAGCAGTGTTAAGATGGTTGTAAATGATTCTGTTCATTTAGAAAATATAAAAAAACTAGCTGATCTTGGTGTTGAAATTGCAGCATGTGGCATTTGTCTCGATTATTTTGGGGTAAAAGAAGAGCTTGGCGTAGGTAGTATTACAAATATGTACGCTATTACGGACTCTATTCTTGGGGAGAATTTAGTTAAGTTATAATTCTTATCACTGATATTTTAACAGACAGATTTAGACGAGATACCTTAGCTTTAAATGGATAGTCAATGTTATAACAATGTAATGGTAGATGCTATGATAGGAGGTGAGGCCTTGGAAAATAAAAAATTGCTAGTCGTCTTTACGTCCTATTATTTTGGCGATAAAGCAGACAAGATACTAACAGAATTAGAGGTGCCTCATCAATTGATGGCTACACCTCCAGAGCTTTACGATATGTGTGGTTTATCTGTGCAAATAGATCCAAGTATTGTAGAGCAGGTTCAGACTATTTTAAAAGAACATAAGATTAGTACATCTGGCCTCTTTTGGTATGAAAAAGGTGAGCTAGCTGTACCATATAAAGCCTAGACATCGTCTAGGCTTTTTCTTGTTTTTTATTAAAATTTTCATTCTTCTGTAATTTAACGGCTAACTATGGTACTATAAATATATGATATTTTTTATCATTATGGAGGTATATATGAGCAAGTATGAAATAGAAAATGTAAAATTAACAGCCCCTAAATTGGATCGTAACGATTTAGAGTACGCTATGACCTATCGCTATGCTTGTAAGAAGTTTGATAGCAATAAGACAATCTCTGAAGAAGACTGGAATGCTATTTTAAGAGCAGCTCGTTTGGCACCTACATCCCTTGGTTTTGAGCCTTTTGAATTGCTAGTTATTCCAAAATCCAGAAATTCGGGAAAAAATGAAAGCTCATGGCTGGGGCATTCATGCGGGCCTTGAAGCAAGTCATTTTGTGGTATTCTTAACACGTAAAAAGGTAGATTTAGAATTTGATTCTCCCTATGTACGTTATATTCAAGAAGAGGTTAAACAATTACCTGCTGAAGTAGATGCTATTTATAAAGAAAAATATGCTCAATTTACTACAAGTGACTATAAAACATTTGAATCTGAACGTGCTGCTTTTGATTGGTCCTCTAAACAAGCGTATATCGTTATGGCGAACATGATGACAATGGCTGCTTATGAAGGCTTAGATTCTTGTCCATTAGAAGGCTTCAATCAAGATGACATGACCGCACTCTTAGGTGATGAACTTGGCCTGTTTGATACTAAACACTTTGGCATTGCTGTAATGGCTGCCTTTGGTTACCGTGATGAAGAACCACATCGCAATAAAACGCGCCGTACTTTAGACGAAATTGTAACAGTAGTTGAGTAGATCATATATGTAGAACTAAATCGAAATTCTTCATTTAATCTTTAAAATTGAATGCTATATTATAAATATACAATGATTCTAAAATATTTATAAAAACTGCATTATTTGATAGGATTTATGAATATTTTGATTAAATAGGAAGGAGTGATTGTATGTTATGGTCAATTATTGTTGGTGGTTTTATCGGGTTCCTAGCTGGTGCCATCACTAACAAAGGCGGTGCAATGGGCGTTATCGCTAACGTTGTTGCTGGTTTAATTGGCTCGTCCGTAGGTCAGTCCCTATTTGGTACTTGGGGTCCTAGCTTAGCAGGAATGTCCTTAATTCCATCTGTATTGGGTGCAGTAATTGTTGTTGCTGTAGTCTCATTTTTCTTCGGAAAAAAAGGATAGCCCTTTACTTATAAAAGTAGATTTTATATGGTTAAACGTGATTTTACATGAAAGGAGTCACAATTATGGCATTAGATGATAAATTAGATCAAGTTAAAGGTGCAGTAAAAGAAAATGTTGGCAAATTAACTGATGACAAACAAATGGAAGCAGAAGGCGTTGTTGAAAATACAGTAGCAAAAGTAAAAGACGCTGCTAATGATATTGCAGATGATGTTAAGAAAGCTGCAGATGATGCTAAAGATGCTGTAGAAGGTGCGATTAGTGGCCTTAAAAATGCATTGGGCAATGATGACAAATAAAATTAAATAAAAGTTTTTTGTAGCATTAAAAAAACCAGTAAATCGTTCGATTTACTGGTTTTTATTGTTATTAATTTGTATTATACGTTGAAGCGGAAGTGTGTTACGTCGCCGTCTTTCATAACGTATTCTTTGCCTTCTAGGCGTACAAGGCCTTTCTTTAGCCGCATTTTGGCTGCCACAAGCTTGTAAGTCATCGAAGGATACGATTTCAGCACGGATAAAGCCTTTTTCAATATCGGAGTGGATTTTGCCTGCCGCTTGAGGCGCTTTTGTGCCGTTTACGATTGTCCATGCACGAGCTTCCATTTCACCAGCCGTGAAGTAGTTGATAAGACCTAATAGTGCGTAACTTGCTTTAATAAGCTTAGTTAAGCCGGATTCTTCAAGACCAAGATCTTCGAGGAATGCAGCGGATTCTTCGTCGGATAATTCTGCGATTTCAGATTCGATACGGGCGGAAACAACTACGATGCCAGCACCTTCAGCTTTTGCGTATTCTTCTACGCGTTTTACATGTTCGTTAGCGGAGTAATCAGCTACTTCGTCTTCGGACACATTAGCAACGAAGAGGGATGGTTTAGCTGTGAGCAAAGTTAATTCTTTGATCATTTCTAATTCGTCTTCGTTAAGACCTTGTGCACGAACTGGTTTAGCTTCGCCAAGACCTTCAATGATGCGCTCTAGTAATGGCAATTCAGCACGAGCGTCTTTATCACCAGATTTAGCGATTTTTTCAATACGTTGTTTGCGTTTTTCTACGGACTCAAGGTCAGCAAGACAAAGTTCAGTATTGATGATCTCGATGTCGCGGATTGAATCGATAGAACCTGCAACATGAGTGATGTTAGGATCCTCGAAGCAACGAATAACTTGAGCAATGGCATCTACTTGACGGATGTGGCTAAGGAATTTGTTACCTAAACCTTCACCTTTGGACGCACCTTCTACGAGGCCTGCAATATCTACGAAGCGCATAGCAGCAGGGAGGATGCGTTTAGAACCAAACATTTCAGCCAATACAGCTAAACGGTTATCTGGAACGTCAACGACACCTACGTTTGGCTCGATTGTACAGAATGGATAGTTGGCAGCTTCAGCGCCTGCTTTTGTAATGGCGTTGAATAATGTACTTTTACCAACATTTGGAAGGCCTACGATGCCTACTTCTAAATTTGTGCTCATGGTACCACCTTTTATTAACTAATTGATTTCGTTCTTTGTGAAAGTTTCCGTAGAAACTCTATCAAATAAATATTATATCATATAGATGCTATAAATTTGTACTAAAAAGTGACACCATTAGTCACATTGGTGACTAGTAGTGTCACTAAATATATTTACAGAAAGGTTGATAAATAATATATTGATGTCGAGGCCTCTAGATGTGTCAGTTCTTGCTAATTAATCTCGAGAATTGGCGGTGATAACGATGGAGATCAAAGATGTATTATTTTTAATAATAAATTTTGGAATCTTAATCGCTACCATTATCATGGCGGCAAAATAGACTGACTATCTAGTACACCTAGCTTTCTACCGCTAGAATGAAAAAGGGCCTGACCCAGTAGAATCAAGCCGTTTCTTCAAATTTTTACCTATAGAAACAAGGCTGACGCTACTAAACATCTATGCCTTACTTCTTGTAATAGTATACCATATAAGAAGACAAAAACCCACACTGAGGTGTGGGTTTTTTGTTATATATCTTATAGAGAATGTGCTCTCAAGTCCGCAGCAGATTGTGTAGAAATCCAAGCTGGTGGAATGTCGAATACTGTGTAGCAACCTGTTCCGCCGTGTTTAGCAAGGCGGTAGATGCCACGTGCGTAAGCAACGAGGGCAGAACCTGTGAATTCAGGGTTGGAATCAAGTTTCAAAGAGTACTCGATAACGTGACGAGTGCCATCTGTACTTTCACCAGAGCGAAGCACGAAGCCACCATGTGGAATACCTTTGTGGTCGCGATCAAGTTCTTCTTGAGAAATGAAGTTTACTACAGTTTCATAACCTACGAAGTAGTTTTCCATAGTTTTGATTTCATTTTCAATTTTAGCTTTGTCCGCATCAGGAGCAGCTACTACGTAGCACTCACGAAGGTGACCTTTGTAGCCATCAACGTCAGGAGTTTGACCGTTGCGAATCTCTTCTAAGTATTGCTCTTTAGGAACAGTGTATTGACGAGCATCAAGAACACCATCAAGACGACGGATTGCGTCGGAGTGACCTTGGGATACGCCGCGGCCCCAGAATGTGTAGGATTTGCCTTTTGGCAAGATTGCTTCAGCGTAAACGCGTTGCAAGGAGAACATGCCTGGATCCCAACCACAAGAAATCAATGTAGCAGTCTTAGCTTCTTTAGCTACTTTGTCTACATTTGCAAAATGCTCAGGAATACGTGCATGTGTATCGAAGGAATCGATACAGTTGAAGTATTTAGTTACCATTGGTGTTTGTTCGATAAGGTCTGTTGCGGAACCGCCACAAAGAACCATAACATCGATTTTACCTTTGAAATTAGGAATATCTTCCATAGAGTAAGTAGGTACACCAGACACAGTTTCAATACCTTGACGGCGAGAGAATACGCCTACGAGCTCCATATCAGGTTGTAATTGAACGGATGCTTCTACGCCACGAGCCAAAGTTGCCGTAGCCAACGATACCAATACGAATATTCATATTAGCCTCCTATATAAATCGATAAATTTAATAATTAACATAACTATTATAGCACAAAATAAATGTATTTGATATTTTTCTATAGAATTTATCAATCTAGATTGTAAAAGTAATATATCTATCAATATGACCATATATTTGAAAATCAGTTTAAGTTTAACTATATCGATACATTGCGTTTTGTTATAAAGGGTCAAAACTAAATAATCATATATATTAAGGCATAGAAAAGACCGATTACCTTCCTATTATAGGATTGTAATCGGTCTTTTTGTTTTATGGTATTAGAATTGTAACGTTTTGATTCTTTCAACAGCGCGAATAGTATTTTCACGGCTACCAAAAGCTGTTAAACGTAGGTATCCTTCACCATGAGGGCCAAAGCCAGAGCCTGGTGTAGATACGATTTGAACTTGTTCGAGCAAGATGTCGAATAACTCCCAACTTGTCATGTTGCCTGGTGTTTTTAGCCAAATGTATGGAGCATCTACGCCACCATATACAGTAAGGCCGATGGATTCTAGACCTTCTTTGATGATGCGGGCATTTTCTTTGTAGTACGCAATGTTGGCTTGTGTTTGTTCACGGCCTTCTTTAGTGTACACTGCTTCAGCACCGCGTTGGATGATGTAAGGCACACCGTTGAATTTTGTGCATTGGCGGCGGTTCCACATAGGATTGAGGGCTTGGCGTTCACCGGATTTAGTTTTTGCAGTCACTTCTTTAGGCACTACTGCATAAGCGCAACGCGTACCTGTAAAACCTGCCGTTTTGGAGAAGGAACGGAATTCGATGGCTACTTCGCGAGCACCTTCGATTTCGTAGATAGATTTTACAGTGTCTTCTGTGCTGATGAAAGCTTCGTAAGCGGAGTCAAACATCAAGATAGTGTCGTTGTCTTTACACCATTTTACCCACTCTGCAAGACGAGCACGGCTCAATACAGTACCTGTTGGATTGTTAGGGGAGCAAAGATATACGATATCTACTCTTTCAGAGGGAAACTCTGGAGAAAAATTATTTTCTGCATAAGTAGGGAGGTATACAACCTTTTGGAAGATACCGTCTACAGCTTCACCAGTACGACCACCCATAACATTGGAGTCTAAATATACTGGATACACTGGATCTGTAATAGCGATGACATTATCTTCGCTGAATAATTCTTGGATGTTGCCAACGTCAGATTTTGCACCGTCAGACACGAATACTTCGTCGATTGCAATATCTACACCTAATGGTTTGTAATCGCCATCAACGATTGCTTGGCGCAAGAAGTCATAGCCTTGTTCTGGGCCGTAACCGCGGAACGTTTCTGCTTTGCCCATCTCTTGAACCGCTTTACTCATTGCATCGATAATTGCCGGAGCAAGCGGTAATGTAACATCGCCAATACCAAGACGAATAATATCTGCATCTGGATGTGCGGCTTGGTACTCATTTACCTTTTTTGCAATATTAGCAAATAAATAAGAACCTTGTAGATTTAAGTAATTTTCATTGATATTAGCCATGATGATTCCTTTCTAAATGTAACTCTCTTTACTATAGTAAAGGATAAAAAGGATTTACGCAATAACTTTCTATAGAATGTTTGAAGAGGGAAAATTATATTAAAAAAATTTATATATCCATATGTATATTTTTTTGATATAATGAATATATATTTAGTATAGTGCGGTTTATATGACAGTTCATATAGTTGAATATGGAAGTGGTGACTGTATGCATACGGTTAGCAATAAAAGTTGGCTTTTTATTTCTATATTAAGTGCTTTGATGGCGTTTACATCGTTATCGACGGATATTTATTTGCCCGCCATGCCTGCTATGGGGCGGGATTTAAATGGTGATGCGGAGCTTACGATTACGGGGTTCTTAATCGGCTTCTCTTTGGCTCAGCTCTTTTGGGGCGCCGTCAGTGATAAGATTGGTCGGAAGAAACCTCTCATAATAGGGCTAGTTTTGTTTATTATAGGCTCTGTAGGCTGTGCGCTGAGTTCATCGATGATTGAACTGTTGGCATGGCGCGTATTCCAAGCTTTTGGAGCCTGTGTGGGGCCCATGTTATCGCGAGCCATCATTCGCGATCTGTATGGACGGACTGAGGCGGCAAAGATGTTGTCTACCCTGGCTATCGTCATGGCTATAGCACCTATTGTAGGTCCTTTGTTTGCCGGTCATTTGCTTGTGTGGTATACGTGGCATGCTATATTTTGGCTATTGGTTATTATAGGTGTATTCATGCTGTTAGCCGTCCTATTGTTGCCTGAAACACTCCCCAAGGAAAAGCGTAGCCGAAAGGATATGAGTCATACTTATATTAATTACTGGATCTTGTTACGCAATAAAGAATTTATGAAATACACCCTTTGTGTAAGTTCCTTCTATATTGCTATCTATGCTTTTTTAACTGGTTCACCCTATGTGTACATCGATGTGTTTGGAGTGCCTACAGAGTATTATGGCTATTTATTTTCCCTTAATATCATTGGTGTAATGCTCATGAGTGCGGTCAATCGGCGCATTGTAAGTGCTATGCGCCTCGATAAGTTGTTGCGCTATGCTACTATGTTTGCAGCCATATGCGTAACGATTGTTATGATTTTAATGTTTATGGGCGAACACTCTTTATGGCTTATTGTAATCGGCAGTTTCTTATTCTTCTCTATGAATGGTGTTATTGCAGCGGTTACCAATGCATTGGCATTAGAACGGGCTGGCAAGATGGCTGGCTCTGGCGCAGCTTTACTAGGGGGCAATGCAATATGGTAGTGGTATTATTTCATCTTTGGTGTTAACATTCTTACCAAATAATTCGGCATTCCCTATGATGTCTGTTATTGCCATCTTTTGTTATTATTTGTGCTATTCTAGCATTCCCTAGAGATAAACGATATGATCATTAATAATTGTGAAAGCAAGAACTCAAAATGGGTTCTTGCTTTCATCGTTTATTTAGGTTATAATAGTAAGGCTTATTGATGGTAAGCACTTCCTACCCCTATGTGTCGATAGGGGCATTAGTCCGAAAGAGGAGGTGATTTTGTATGAACAAATACGAAGTCATGTTTATTGTGAAACCAGCTGAAGAGGAAGCAACTAATGCTGTTATTGAAAAAGTAGAAGCTTTAATTGCTCGTGTAGGCGGCACAGTAGAAAAGGTAGATCGTTGGGGCAAGCGTCGTCTTGCTTACGCTGTGAAGAAATTCACTGACGGTTTCTATGTATTGATCAACTTTGAAGCAGCTCCTGCTGAAATCAAAGAAATCGATCGTGTATTGAAAATCAACGATGAAGTCCTAAGACATCTAATTGTAAAACACGAAGCATAATTAAAGCCTGGAGGAAAACATGAACTCTGTACAAATTCTAGGTAATTTAGCTCGTGATCCTGAAGTACGTTACACTAAAACAGGTCGTGCGGTAGCCACTTTTACAGTAGCTGCAACAAATACCTATGTTGACTCTGCAACAAATGAAACGAAAGAACAAACTGCTTTCATCAACTGCGTTGCATGGGGTAAACTTGGTGAAGCGGCAGGCAATCTTCGTAAAGGCAGTCGTTGCTTTGTAGAAGGTCGTTTGCAAACTCGTTCTTACGAGACTCAGGACGGTCAAAAACGTTACGTTACTGAAGTAGTAGCGAACTTTGTGGGCCAATCCCTTGATATGAATACTAATTCTTTCGAAGGTGGGTCCAATTTTGATAGTTTCAGTACAGGCGGCGATGACGAAAACATCCCGTTCTAGTGTCAGGGACTCCTACTAATTCGAAAAGGAGGATTCGCAATGAGAAGAGATAGAGGCAGAAAGCCAAGAAGAAAAGTATGCGTTTTCTGTGCAGACCATATCGATCAAATCGACTATAAAGATGTTGCTAAACTTCGTCGTTTCACGACTGAACGCGGCAAAATCTTACCTCGTCGTATTTCCGGTACTTGCGCAAAACATCAACGCAAATTGACTACATCTATCAAACGTGCACGTGCAATCGCTTTATTGCCATTCACTGCTGAATAATTGATGAATCAAGGCGGTACAACCATTTGGTTGTACCGCCTTTTTGCGTTCTTTTTGGGCAATATTGTCTTATAGTGAATTTAAATCTTAAAGGAGCAATGAGTGCTGTAAAGCGTCTAAATATAGTCTATAGAGCCCGACTATCCTTGTTTACTATGCACTGAGCTCATAGCAGGATTTTAGCTTCATTAAACCTAAAAAATAGCATATTCATCGTATACAATAAATATTCAATAAAATAGATATGGAGAGAATATCTTAAAATTTTATAATAATACCTTTAAAAACAGTATTTACATGACTAATCTGTATAAATAAATTAATTAAACTTATGCATATCATCATCAAAACTTATGGTTTTTATACTATAATGTGAGTATATGCTTAGTACTGTAAAGTTCAGTGAAAGGTGGTAAGTACATGGGATTTTTGAAAAAGGATATATCCCGTCGCCAGTTTATTGGTGGTGCTTTAGCTTTAGCAGCCGCATCAGCGGTGCCGTCGTTTATACGAGGCGCTTACAAGCCAACACAGTCTGACTCATTACAAGTGTGGACTTGTGGCGGTTTGTCGGAAGCGTTTCCTTGATTTAAACCAAGTTTATACGATGCACACGGGGCACAATATTCAGTATACTGGTGCCTTTGCAGGGGCTATTGGTAAATCCTTGTTGGCTGAGAAGAGTCGCACAGAAGTCTTTTGGGGCTCGCGGTTTAGATCTAGCGAAAAATATGCGCAAAAAAGGCGTAAGTATGGCTTTTGAACCATTATGTTTTACGGATTACGTTATCGTTACACCTAAGGGGAATCCCTGCAGGGATTCGGGATTTGAAGGATATGGCCGAGCCTGGTGTACGCGTTATGTTGCCCTCTAGGCGCATCTCCACCAGGTAGTGCATCTGTAAAGGGCATCATGAAATTATCTGGTTTGACCGATGGTATCATGAAAAACTTAATGGCTGAAAATGCTTGTGTAATTTCCATGATGTGTGATCTCGTAGAAGGTAAAGCCGATGTATCCATCATTGAAAAACGCCTTACCACACATGATCGGTTCAAGGATCGTATAGAGTACTTCTCCATACCTGGACAATTTGTGCCACCTGCACCGCTTACTTTCACTATTAATACAATGAAATATGTACAAGATCGTGCGTTGGCTGCTGATTATATTGAATTTACACGGTCCCAAGAAGGACAACAAATCTTAGAAAATCACGGATTCACATCCGTTTTTAGTGCGAGAGGTCTCGATTTGATAGAAAGGTTTGGTGTAAAAGATGTGTAATCACTGTCCGTCATCTACAACCTGTGGAACTCAAGTTAGTTCTGGTGTATCTGGGAAACAAGCCCCTAAGAATTTAACGCTTTGGCGTCGAATCGTACAGTTTATCTTCCTCTTTATTATGGGGAAATGGGTATACTATGGCATATTCCGATGCCCTTATATTGTGCCATTCGTAAACTGTGAAAGCTGTTCCATAATTACCTGTTGGGGGCGCATCACGACGTACTTTTATGCGTGGTGGATTATCTTGCCGATTATGGTCGTCTTCTTTGGACGCGCTTTCTGTAGCTGGTTCTGTCCAAGTGGGTGGGTGAACCAAATGCTAGGGAAAATATCCATGGGGACACTAAGAAATCGTAAAAGCTATATGCGTTTTCTTCAACTCGGCATGGTAGCAACTATAATTTTAGGGCTTGTAGTATACTTTAAATTTGGTAATCCTCGCATTATGATCCCAATTCGGACGAGCGATGAATATTTTAATGCTGTTATTTTATCTATGCAGTTCTCCGAATGGTATTGGGCGGCTCGTACTATAACGGTCGTATCCATTATTGCTGGTTCCCTTATTATCGCTAATGCTTGGTGCCGCTTTGTATGTCCTTTTGGGGGCGTTATGGAGTTGCTTCGCAAAATTTCTATTTTTAGAATTTTTAAAACAAATGATTGCGATAACTGTGATGCGTGCTTGCGCGTATGTGAAATGGGAACACGACCAAATGAAATGAATTGTACCAACTGTGGTGATTGCTTACATGTTTGCCATAAAGATGCTATTAGATTTGGTCGGAAAGGTTAATTATGAAAGAAATTCAAGGACAAAGTTTCCTACAAAATCATCCTTGTTACAACAAGGCCGCTTCTGCTAATTGGGGTCGTTTACATTTACCAGTAGCGCCGAATTGTAATATTCAATGTAATTATTGTAATCGTAAGTATGACTGTGCGAATGAAAATAGACCAGGCGTGACGCAGCATGTCTATACGCCACAAGAGGCAGCTGCCTTTGTGCGCAAGGTGTTTGATGCTCGTCAGGATATCTCTGTAGTAGGTATTGCAGGTCCTGGGGATCCTATGTGTGATGCAGACAAGACACTTGAAACCTTCCGCCTCGTGAAAAAGGATTTTCCTCATGTCATGCTTTGTTTATCTAGTAATGGTTTGGCAGTGCCTGATTATGTTAATGACATTGCTGACTTAGGAATTACGCATGTAACGATTACGGCTAATGCTATTGATCCAGAGATTGCAAAAAATGTATATTCCATGGTTCGCTATGAGGGTAATATTTACAAAGGAATCGATGGGGCCCGTATTCTACTAGAGCGTCAGGCTGAAAGTATCCGAAAACTAAAGGAAAAGAATATCATTGTTAAGATTAATACCGTAGTAGTGCCTGATGTAAATATGGACCATGTGCCAGCAATCGCTAAACAAGCAGAAGCTTGGGGCGTTGATTTGATGAACTGTATTGCCATGATTCCAGTTCACGATACGGCCTTTGAAAATCACCGAGGCCCGACTTCAGAAGAGATCGATAATATGCGTCAATTTATTGGCCACTATGTGCCGCAAATGACACACTGCAAACGCTGTAGAGCTGATGCTATCGGTCGTTTATGCGAAGCATAAGTGGACTCGATATTCTAGCTGCTGTAGTCTAAGCCTTATATGATTATTAGCTTTTAGGCTAGAAATAACTTTCATAACAAGTAAGAAATAAAATGTTTATGTCATAAGAAAAAGGCTATATACTCATGGTATATAGCCTTAACGGTTATGTATTATTTAGTATTTTTAACGATTCTATGTAGAGCAGATAATGCAGATTCCACATCTTTATGTGTGTTGGCATAGCCAAAGGAGAAGCGTACTGTTCCTTCTGGATAGGTTCCTAGTGTTCGGTGTGCTCGCGGGGCACAGTGGAGACCAACACGCGTCATGATATGATAGGTGGATTCTAGTTCGTAAGCAATACTCGCCGGGTCCATACCATCAATTGTGATGGATACGACGGCAGTTCTATCTTGGATATTCTGCTTACCAACGATGTTAATACCATCTATTGATTGCAATCCTTCTAGGAAGGCTTGTGTTAACGCTAGCTCGTGGTTGTGAATGTTATCCATTCCTTGTGACTCAATATAGGCGAGGCCTTCATTGAGCCCGATGATTCCAGGGTAGATTTAACGTGCCTGCTTCAAAGGCGTCGGGCATATGGGTAGGCATGGTTTCTAAATGTGAGAAGCTGCCTGTACCACCAGCGATAAGAGGGGTTAAGTTTTGAGCCATTTCTTTGGTCAATATAATGCCACCAATCCCTTGAGGTCCCAATAAGCCTTTATGACCTGTAAAGCAAAGGGCATCAATATGACATGCTTTCACATCAATAGGAATAACACCTGCCGTTTGGGCGGCGTCTACAATAAATTGTAGATTATGAGTCTTGCAGATCGGGCCAATTGATTCGAGCGGTTGAATGGTTCCACATACATTGGACGCGTGATTGATAATTAGGGCTACTGTGTTAGGACGAATTAATGGCTCGATAGATTCTATTTGGATGGATCCTGTGGGGTCGCATGGAATAGTATCAAAGGCAATGCCTTTATCTAGCAGTTGGGTAAGCGGTCTCATAACTGCGTTGTGCTCCATTGAGCTAACGAGCACATGATCACCTGCTTTCAATAGGCCCTTGATGACCATGTTTAAGCTCATCGTCACATTTTGTGTAAAGATGACATGGGATGGATCATGCCCGTTGAATAAGGTATGTAGTCGTTGTCTCGTTGTATAGATAGTATCCTCTACATCATAGGCGAGGGAATAGGAACCACGGTTGATGTTTATACCCCGGTTCGTTATATAGTCCGCCATGGCACTAGCCACATTTGGCGCTTTAGGAAACGTGGTGCTCGCATTATCTAAATAGATATAGTTCATTGGTAATCTCCATGAATAATAAGATGTATTTATGGTTATTATATCATGAGTAGTATGCTTGATATGGTAGGAGCATATGCTCATATAGTTTTAGTGTAGTTAGTTTGAAAGGAGTTTATTATGAGTGGGTCTCATGAAAAACGAAATTTAATTATTGCAGGCCTTATTATTGGTGCTATCGCAGGATTCCTCGTATTAGCTGGAAATCCAGGTAATATGGGATTCTGTATTGCGTGCTTTGTTCGCGATACTGTCGGTGGTCTAGGTCTACATCGTGCTGCACCGGTACAGTACATTCGCCCAGAAATTATCGGTCTTATATTAGGGGCTTATGTATTGTCCATGATTCGTGGCGAGCACCAAAGTAAAGGTGGTTCATCCCCAATTATTCGATTTATTCTTGGCTTCTTTGTTATGATTGGTGCGTTGATGTTCCTTGGCTGTCCAATTCGTATGATTTTGCGACTTGGCGGTGGTGATTTAAATGCCTTATTCGGCATTGCCGGCTTTGCAGGTGGCATTGGATTTGGTACTATTTTCTTAAAACGAGGCTATTCCTTACAACGCACCTATGCGTTGAGCAAATTAGAATCTGCTATGATGCCTGCTATTCAAGTAGGTTTGCTCGTACTTGTTGTAACAGCACCAGCATTTATCTTCTTTAGCCAAAAAGGTCCTGGCGCTATGCATGCTCCATGGCTCATTTCTTTGGCGGCTGGCCTTGTAGTAGGTGGCTTATCTCAAGTTAGCCGACTTTGTACGGTTGGTGGCTTCCGCGATTTATTCTTGTTTAAAAAATCTATTCTTATTTTTGGGTACCTTGCAGTGCTTGTAGGTGTATTTGTTGTAAATATTAGCTTTGGTAATTTCCATCTTGGCTTTGAAAACCAACCGATTGCACATACAGATGGATTGTGGAACTTCCTAGGTATGGCGCTTGCAGGTTTCTGTAGCGTGTTGCTTGGTGGTTGTCCATTACGTCAATTGATCATGACTGGTGAAGGTAACTCTGACTCTGCTGTAACAGTGCTTGGTCTTGCGGCTGGTGCGGCATTTGCTCATAATTTCGGTTTAGCAGCTTCTGGTGCAGGCCCTACATTAAATGGTCAAATCGCAGTCGGTGTTGGCTTTGCAGTGGCTCTTATCATTGCTATCCTTAATACAAAACGAGCAAATGCGTAGATTAGAAATGAGTGATTATGAAATATATTGCAACATTTTACTCTCACTTTGGCGCGATTCGCTTCAAGCGTGAAGCCCCTGAAGGGGTAACCAATATAGAACTCCGTCCAGTGCCGCGCGATTTGAGTTCCTCTTGTGGGACGAGTGCATCCTTTGATGCTAGTGAAAGCTTTACTTTTACAGAAGATCCAACAGAGGAGATTGAACAAATCGTAGCTGTTACAGAGGGTGGCTATAAAACTATATATGAAAGTCCAAATAAATAACTTTGAAATACAGATTTTGCATTGTATTTAATGTAAGATTTTGTTATTTAGCCAATGATGTGTAATTTATGGTACATAAAAGTGGATATTCCTTTTGGGGTATCTACTTTTTTTGGTTTATACATAAAAAAATGTGTAACTATATTTTTGGTAATTGATTGTTAAAAAAATTGATGCCTATAAGTTTTTAGTTTGCTAAATTATTAATTAATTGATATCTTTGATGAATCCCAGTAATCATGTACGCTCATCCATTCTTAAGGAGCAGTAATGATTCTATAAATTTTATAAATATATAAAACTTGTTAAAAAAATATAGATTTTTTTCGAATAGGACTATAAAAAAATAGATGAAGTATTATATAATAATATCTACAGTATGTATTACAGTAGAATAAAATTGTTGTTAATGTATTCGTTTAATACAGTATTATACAATTAGTATTAATGATTAAGGGAGATTATAAGACGTTGAAAAGAGTATTAACCTTAACATTAGCCTTGGCCATCGTAGCCGGTGGCTATATGTTCGAGGCTAATGGGGCGGGAGAGCAGCCTTCTAAACAGGCACCGTCTATATCTGAGATAAACATATATACGCCTAAAGAACTCAATGCACGTCAAAAAGACTTGGTTGAAATTGGTCGCTATACAGCGTCTGGAGATCAAGGTGCATTAAAGAGTACAATTGCTTCTGCTATCGAGCGAGGTACGTTGACGCCGCAAGAGGTGAGTATTGCGATTCGTCAACTTTACTCTGCTGCGGGCTTGAAGCAAATGAATGCAGCTTTGGCTACATTTGATCAATTACGTGAAGAGCGTCCCTGAGTTTGGCGCTGATTACGAAAAAAATGGTTCCTAAGCAAACAGGTCTTAGTGCTTTATTGGGGAATGGCACTAATGGGGCTGCTTTAACAAAGCAGAAGACTGAGGAAGCTAAGGAAGGGGTTCAATATAATACGTTCCGTATGAAAAAAAGCCTAAACCTCAAAAATCGTAATCGTTCTCGTCTAGGTAAATTAGACCGTGAATTGGTAGCGGCAGCAGCATTAGGTACTCGAGTTGGTAAAAAAATAACTTATTCAGTGCATCTGAAAAGAGTTTATCTGAGCTTGGCCTAAGTAAATATCAAATTGAAAATCTAGAATCTATGATTTTTTTGAATAAAATGTAGACCTACTTCTTTGGAAGTAGGTCTTTTTTTATAGGGGAGAGAAGGGAAATGTAATTGACGTTTAAGGTCCCCTTTTTCTATAATTAATAGGATAGGTATATGACCTGTAATAATAGATATAAATAATACATTATTGAAATAGATGTAAGGAGAAAGTATGCGCTTCGTAGAAAAACCGTGGATTGATGAAGCTATCCACGAATATGACTCTCATATCATTTTTGTCTGGACATGAAGAACACAAAGGCAAATGGCGTGAGTTATTTGCTCATCCAGAGCGTCCATTATATATGGAGCTTGGTACTGGGAAAGGCCGCTTTATTGCGGGCATGTCTGAAGCCTATCCAGATGCTAACTTTGTAGGTTTCGAAGTACAACTTGGCGTTATTTATTACGCAGCACAAAAAATTTTTGAAGGGGAACGCGATAATGCTAAGGTATGTCTCTTTGATATTGCAGGTATTGAAGAGGTTGTAGAACCTGGCGAAGTAGACCGCTTCTACATTAACTTCTGTGATCCATGGCCTAAAGCAAAACATGCTAAACGCCGCCTTACATATCACACATTCCTAGACCGGTATGCCCGCCTCTTAAAAGATGGTGGCGAAGTGCACTTCAAGACAGATAATGAAGGTTTATTTATGTTCTCTCTTGAAGAATTCAAAGAGTGCGGCTGGGAGCTTAAAAATGTAACGTATGATTTACATAGTACGGATCTTCCAAATGTTAAAACTGAATACGAAGAGAAATTTAGTAAAAAAGGGCAACCTATTTTCCGCTTAGAAGCAGTTAAGCCAAAAGTACAAAAGGAGGCTTAATATGGAAACACCGAATAAGGGGGATAGTCGGTGGGGCTCACTCTTTAGAAATGATTTACAAGGTATGCTCTTGCCTATAGTACTCATTACTATTATTGGCAGTGTCAATATCTTTAGTGCCACCTATATCAGCTCTATTTATGAAAATACAGGGCTTTTAGGCTATTTCTGGAAACATATTGTCTTTTTGTTAATCTCATTGGCAGCAGGCATTATTTTATACCGCTATGACTATCGACAATTACAGAAGGATCATATGTTGCAACGCATTATGCTTGCTACGCTTGTTGGGTTAGTATTAGTACTCATCATGGGTGCCGTTATCAATGGTGCTCGTCGATGGATTTTAATCGGGCCTATATCTGTACAGCCTTCTGAGTTTGCTAAATTGGCGGCTCTTATATGGACTTCTGCTAAGTTGAGTAGCTTAAGAAAATGGGGTAAACCTCGACATACGAATCCGCTGATTAATATGAAAGGCTATTTTGGTGAGCGCATCAGTTATATGTTTCCTATGTTGAGTTGGCCAGCAGTATTTGCAGGGTTAACATTCTTTCAACCTGACTTGGGGACAACGATACTAATCTTTGGATTTTCCTTTATTCTGATTTATTTAGCCGGATTTGATGGAAAATTCTTTGGTGGTGCCTTTGCCGTAGCAGGTTTACTAGGCTTTATTGCGGCTCGTTCGTCGCCGTACCGGTGGGAGCGTATTCAATCTTGGTTTGACCCATGGCCTCATGCGCAAGATATGGGTTACCAAACTGTACAAGGTTTGTTAGCCGTTGGTTCTGGTGGCTTCCTAGGGGAAGGCTTTATGCAAGGTACATCCAAGTACTTTTATTTACCAGAAGCACATACAGACTTCGCTTTTGCTGTGTGGGCTCAAGAAATGGGGTTCCTTGGGGCTGTATTTGTTGTTATCTTGGTAGCAGCTTTCACCTACTATGGATTCCGAATTGCCAATAAGGCCCGCGATGAATTTGGTAAATGGCTAGCTATGGGCATTACCTTTGCTCATTAGTGGTCAAGCCTTATTTAACATCGCCATGGTGTGTGGCATTATGCCTGTAACGGGTGTACCATTACCATTTGTTAGTTATGGTGGTTCTTCTTTATTGATGAACTTTATGGCCATTGGTTTATTAGCGAGCATTGGCCGCCGTAATGTGGAAGGTGTAAAGCAGGTCGGTACTGTTGAGGATTTACCATCCTTACGTGAGGAAACGCAAAGCCGATTCAAACCGGCTGCTCCCAAAACTCCTAAAAAAACGGAAATGCCTGGTCCTTTTAGACCGAAAACGGCTAAAAAGCCAACTCGTAGACGACCTAGATCTGAACGTTGATATTTAACTTATGTAGTATAAGGTGAATATATTTAGTGTGGATTTATATAGCATCTCTTAAGAGGTGCTGTATAAATACAACGTATTTCTATTGTGTGTGAGGAGAAAAGATGAAGGATTATATTGATATCCAAGAACGCCCGTCCTGGGGTCGAATGTTGCCACTTAGTTTTCAACATTTATTTCGCTATGTTTGGTTCTACTGTATTGGTACCTTATTTACTGAAAGTAGATCCAGCTACGGCATTATTTATGAATGGTATTGGTACATTACTATACTTATTCGTGTGTAAAGGTAAAAATTCCAGCTTACCTCGGTTCTAGCTTCGCCTTTATCGCTCCTGTAGCAGGTGTGTTATCTGCAGGTCTTGGCTATGAAGCTGCAAAGGGAGCCTTCGTTGTATTTGGTCTTTCCTTTGTGATTTTTATCTATTCTCGTTCGTTATATTGGTACTCGTTGGATCGATAAGTTATTCCCTCCAGCAGCGATGGGGGCTATCGTAGCTATTATCGGTTTGGAATTAGCGCCAGTAGCGATGAGTATGTCTGGCCTTATTGGTAATCAAGATTTAGGCATGAACCACAGCCAAGCTATTTTTTTATTTCTATGTTTTCCTTAGTTGTTACCTTGCTTGGTACTGTTGTGTTCCGTGGCTTCTTAGCTGTAATCCCTGTTTTTGATTGGCGTTGTTTCCGGATATATCTTGTCTGCCTTCATGGGCGTTGTTGATTTCTCTAGTGTAGAAGCCGCTCCATGGTTCTCTTTGCCGCAATTCTATGGCATGCCTGTATTCGATATCAATGCAATCATCATGATTATGCCAGCTCTCTTCGTAGTATTTGCAGAGCACGTTGGTCACTTGGTTGTAACTAGTAACATCGTTGCTAAAGACTTGATGAAAGAGCCAGGCTTACAACGCTCCTTGCTCGGCGATGGCCTTGCTAATATTCTTTCTGGTTTCTTCGGTGCTACACCAAATACGACATACGGTGAAAATATCGGTGTACTTGCTATCACTCGTTGCTTTCAGCGTATGGGTAATCGGTGGTGCTGCAGTTCTAGCGATGATTGTTTCCTTCGTAGGTAAGGTTGCAGCTCTGATCCATGCTATTCCAGTACCAGTTATGGGTGGCGTATCCATTCTCTTGTTCGGTATCATCGCAGCATCTGGTTTGCGCATGTTAGTAGAACGTAAAGTAGACTACACAAACCCTGTTAACATGATTCTTACATCTGTTATCCTCGTTGTAGGTCTTAGCGGTGCAGAACTTGCGGTAGGTCCCTGTAGTATTAAAAAGGTATGGGCCTTGCCACTGTAGTAGGTATGGCGATGAGCATTACGTTGTTAATTCTTCAAAAAAAACAGGCGTTGGTAATGACCAATTGAAAAAAATACTGAAGTATAATTCAAGTTGCTAGTGAGGCTACCATATAAATCGTTGCGTTTATAAGCCCAATTTGTTTTTTACTCCTTATAATAAACGACTACTAGATCAGATGTATATCTGTGAAAGTAGTCGTTTTTAGTTTACTATTATTAGTAATTATCTTTATAAATTATTTTTTTAATATTGTATAATGAGTATATAAGTTGTATAAAATTAATTATAGAGAGGAGGGCCTATGGAGTTTTTTTAATTTGGATGGCTATAGGGATCGCCCTGATGGCGGTAGAACTCGTTGTACCGGGCGGTATTTTTAGGACTCATCGGTTATTGTGCATTTCTTTGGGGCGTTTTTTTGTAGCTCTTGGAGAAGGAACGGTAGCGCTGTATGCAGTACTAGGATTAACGGCCTTACTAATTGTCCTTATCATCGTGTTCTTTAATCACTTTGAAAAAGACTTGGATAGGCAAATTATTTACCTTAGGGCAACGATCTACGACCAAGGCTGGCTATGTATCTAATGATGTATTAGAGGACTTGGCTGGTAAAGAGGGGTAGCTCATACTACACTGCGCCCTGCAGGTATTGCTAAAAATTGATGGTAATTTGGTAGATGTTGTAACCGAAGGGGACTTCATCGATGCCGGTTCACCGATTGTGGTACTGCGTGTTGTAGGCGGCCGCAATATTGTTAGAAAGCGCGATTAAGCTTTCACCACATCGTCGTATATAATGGAGGTTATTATGGATGTAGGTATTTTTAAATTTTGATTCCCATTCTACTGATTGGGATTATGGTGTTCTTGTATATTGTGCCATTAGGCCTTTGGGTATCTGCTCTTGCAGCGGGCGTTAATGTTGGTATCTTTACACTCGTAGGTATGCGCTTGCGTCGTGTAAATCCATCCCAAATCGTAATGCCTTTGATTAAAGCTAATAAAAGCAGGCCTTGATGTAAACGTAAATCAGCTAGAAGCGCATTACCTTGCAGGTGGTGACGTTGACCGCGTCGTAGATGCGTTGATTGCCGCTGAACGAGCATCTATTCCTTTGACATTTGAACGTTCAGCAGCTATCGACCTTGCAGGTCGCGATGTATTGGAAGCAGTACAAATGTCCGTTAATCCTAAAGTGATCGAAACACCAATTATCTCTGCAGTAGCAAAAAATGGTATCGAACTCAAGGTTCGTGCTCGTGTAACTGTACGTGCTAATATTGACCGCCTCGTTGGTGGTGCTGGTGAAGCTACTATTATCGCCCGTGTTGGTGAAGGTATCGTAACGACGGTAGGTTCCTCTGAAGAGCATACAGATGTACTAGAAAATCCAGATCACATCTCTCGTACTGTATTGGGTAAAGGTCTTGATGCGGGTACTGCATTCGAAATCTTATCCATTGATATTGCGGACGTAGATGTGGGGCGCAATATTGGTGCTCAATTGCAAACAGATCAAGCAGAAGCGGATAAGAAAATCGCTCAAGCTCGTGCGGAAGAACGCCGTGCCATGGCCGTTGCGACAGAACAAGAAATGCGTGCAAAAACACAAGACATGCAAGCTAAGGTTGTGGAAGCACAAGCTGAAGTTCCTAAAGCATTGGCAGAAGCTTTCAGAAACGGTAATCTTGGCGTTATGGATTACTACAATATGAACAATATTATTGCAGACACTAAAATGCGTGAAAACTTAGCAGATAGTGAATAGGAGTAGCTATGGACTCTATTTTGTCTACAGTGCTATCCGTCTTTTCGCATAACCCTATCATTGTTTTAGGTATCATCGCCTATGTTGCTTTTTCTATTATAAGAGGCAAGAATACGGAAGAGTCTGATGAGTATGAAAGCTATGAAAGTTCAAGTTCTGGAATGACTTGGGAGGATATGGAACGCGAATACGGCATCTCCATAGAACGGAAGGTTGAAGAACCTTCATCGCAGGACTCAATCCTTACAGTAGATAACACATCATTTGAAAATCGTCCGAAAGATGATGTATCTACACCCGCTACAGCAACTCAACAAGATCTTGAGGTTTTACCTAAGAAACGCACTAGTAGCTCATCAAGCTATACGAAGAATACGACTCGCTTAGACCGTGAGACTGTTACAGGGGCTCCTCTAAATGAGCGATTAGCCGAGTTTAAACGAGATAAAGCCTCTAAAGAGGGGCGTGTCCTTGTTGAAAAGGTGGGCGTTACAACTGCTCCAGCTGTAACCTCGACTCGCAGTCGTAAATCTAATCATGCTCTAAAAGAGGGGATGAAGTGGTCTATTATTTTAGGTAAGCCTAAAGCCCTTGAGCGAAGATATCGCTAGTTAAAATATCAGTATAATAAATGTACTGGTAATTAGTTAGTACATAGATATATTGATGGTTTGTGCACAGATATTGTGATAGCAACTAGAATTACACCTATCGTATGCGGTGCATATAATTACATATTGAAAGAGGTTCCTATTGGTCACCTATGTGACTATTAGGAACCTTTTTTATATTGTCTTTTCTTGATGGAACTTTCACAATAATAGGGAAGGGAGTTCGTCCATAAGGAAAGGTGATGTTATGTATCGTAATGTGCGCGTTATACCAAAACAGTTATTAGAGCAATTATATGTAGAGAAGCAGTGGAGTGTTCGCGATGTGGCAGACTATTTTCAGTGCAGTGTAGATACTATTATGCGCCGTATGAAAGCGTACGATATTGAGCGGCGGCCTCTTAAAAAGGAAATTAATATGGTTCACGTACAGGCCTTGTATGAGACGGGGAAGTGGTCCCTGCATTCCTTGGCAAAGCGGTATGATGTGTCCACTACGACCATGGCAAACCGAATGAGAGAATATGGTTTGGCTTGTCAGCGATCGAGTAAAAATGTATCTCTAGATGTAGTGCGCATTTGTAGGGCCTATAAAAGTGGGAATAGTACAGATGCTATTGCTCGAATGTATGGCGTATCTCGTTGGAAGGTACACCATGTGTTGCGACATATGGGTGTTTCTATGACACCTAAGGCTCGTAAATCTCAACGAGTAGAGGAGATGGCTTATTTATATATGCAGCACCACATGAGCACCGATGATATCGGTTTAGCCTATGGCGTTCGTGGCTCTACAGTGGCAATGTATTTGCGCGACCGAGGCATAGAAATACGGGCCAATACTCTAGATTTAGACGAAAATAAGATTAAAAATCTCCGCGCTCAAGGGTATGGGGTGGCTAAGATTGCACAGGTGATGGGCTGTTCTGCCACCGCAGTACGAAAGCGATTAGCTATGAAAAAATATATCTCTCCTTGATGTAGTGTAGTAGATACTATATACTTAAATTTATACAATGATGGGAGGATTATTATGTTCGAAATTATCTCTGCTTTAATACCGTTTTTATTACTGGGCTTAGCGGCCGCTGGTTTATCTCGCGTCTCTGGTGTCGCTTTGTCGATGGTTATAGTGCCTACATTATTAATTTGGGGTGCCACTGCCGTTGATGTAATCGCCTTTATGTTGCTCTTTGTAGTGTACAACAACTTTACTATGGAAACACAAGATGTTCGCTTGGATTATAAAGACCTTGTGCTATTCCCGAAATGGCGCTTGTGCATTCCCTTTATTTTGAGTTTGGTTGCTGCATTCTTTGTACCTGCAGCAGGTATTGCCATTTTTATGGCCTGCTTCGTATTAGAATTGCTAGCTACAGTATATAAACGCATTCCTGAAAATAAACGACCTCGTTTACACCGTGTCGTTGTCACATCTATCTTGAGTGCTGTAGTCACAGCGGTAGGCGCTTATGCAGGTCCTAAAATTCCTGGTGACTACTACTTCATCTGTGCGGGCTTGGCGATTTTAATCATTACAGGCTTTGCTTGGTACGCAGGCAATCATCGAGATGCCTTTAGAGGTCCTTGGGAAACTATTTGGGCTGACTTTAATCTGTTCTTAGGTATGTTTGGTGTAGAGGCATCTTACTATCCAGCTGCTCTTACCCGTTCCATTCCAAATCCTATGGATCGCATGTTGCCTATGATTACTGTAGTGGGTGGTTATGCGGGTCTCATGGTAGTATTTGGAATCTACAATATTTCTCTATTCCTTCTTTGATTACCGCTATCGGTGCTGCCGTAGGTATTCGCCTCTTTGGCTTATATGAATTCCCTCGCAATGGCAGCTTCTCCTACTTAGCGATTGGCTTTGCCGTGGCTGCAGTAGTATGCTTGTACCTCGTATCTCCAACACCACTTGGCTTTGACCATATCAATACCTTGGTATCTCAGCCAATCGGTCAATAATGGTTAGTATTTGAGTGTTAGGCAGTTATAGGATGGATTAAATTCGCCAGCAGTGATCTGATTCATTTGTTATCAACTGTGACATAGTTCATTTGTTATGGTGAAAGTTGAGTACATACTAGATTGTGAAAGGAGTTGATGCTCTGTGGCAGAAACAATTGAAACGAGACCATTTCCGCCATTCTTACCAAAGAATACGACGGTAATGATGATGGGGACATTCCCACCAACTTCCGAAAAGCGTTCTATGGAATTTCATTATCCTAACTTTCAAAATGATATGTGGCGCGTGTATGGCTTAGTATTCTTTGACGATAAGGAACACTTTAGAAAAGGTGAGGAAAAAGCCTTTGATGCGGATAAGATTAAAGCGTTTTTATCTGAAGCGGGGATTGCTTCTTGTCCTACTGTTTTGAAAGCTATACGTGAAAAGGGCAATGCATCGGATGCATTTCTTAAGGTCGTTGAACCTGTACCGCTTGCAGAGGTATTGGACCGAATTCCACACTGTAAACATATTGGTACCACAGGTGGTAAAGCCACAGAAATTTTGTTAAGCCTTTTGCCAGAAAAGGTTAAACTACCTAAAACAGGGGAGACAATTCCCTTTGTGTTTAACGGTCGTGAATTGACGTTAACACGATTGCCATCTACATCTCGTGCATATCCATTAAGCCTTGCCAAAAAGGCTGAAGCCTATAAAAATTTCTTTAAGGCTTGTGGTTTAAAAACTAAATAGATTAAAATTAAATACATCTTAGAATAACACCTTTAATGGTTGAAGTTGAGTCTTTTGAACTCACTACTAACTGTTAAAGGTGTTTTTATTATCGTAAATTTATATGAGTTTTTGAAAAATGGTTAATATTAGAAATGATATTTTATTACATTGATTGTTATAAAAAAAATATTTATAAGGTATATAACATTTTAATTCTTGATTTTTAGAGTGAGAGGTTTATAATTAACCTTTGTTGCAAATGGTTGACAATCATTTTGGAAAATGGAGTTGATATTATGGATAAGGCTAAAGAGGCCTTATGGACAAAATCCTTTGTCCTCGATACTTTGATTAATTTCTTAGTATTTTTGATTTACTATTTATTGATCGTTATTATAGCCGTTGTAGCGAAGGATAACCTCCATGCTACGGCGAGTCAAGCTGGCTTGGCCGTTGGTATTTATATTATTGGTACTGTTGTGGCTCGTTTGTTAGCAGGGCGGTTTATTAGTATCTTAGGCTGTCGTAAGATGTTGTACTTAGGTTTGTTGATTTACTTAATTTCCACAGCTATGTACTTCTACACACCTAATTTATTGATGCTCGACAGTGTTCGTTTCTTAAATGGTTTGCTTACGGTATTACATCTACAGCTACAAGTACAATCGTAGCCGCTATTATTCCAATGTCACGTCGTGGTGAAGGGATTAACTACTATGGTTTGTCTACATCTCTTGCCGCTGCAGTAGGTCCATTTTTAGGTATTTTGATGCTTCATAGCCTTGGCTATGACTTTATCATCGCCTTCTGTGTTGCTCTTATCATCCTTTGTGGTATCGGTTCCGTTATCATGAAATTTAATGAACCTAAGCTCGATATTGATTCTGAAGAACATAAAGGCATTAAAATTTCTGATTATATCGAACCACGTATGAATTCTATTAGTCTTGTTTCTATACTAGTAGGTTTTGCATACTCTGGTGTTATCGGTTTTATGGCCGCTTATACAAAAGATTTAAACCTTATCTTAGCAGGTACATTCTTCTTCGTTGTATATGCTGTAGTTATTACGATAACAAGACCATTACTTGGTATTGTATTTGATATGAAAGGGGAAAACTTCGTTCTTTACCCTTGCTTCATATCTTTAGCACTTGGTATTTTCTTGTTGTCCATCGCTCACTCTACATGGCTTATACTCTTATCTGCTGTGTTTGTTGGTCTTGGTTACGGTACATTTATGTCAAACGGTCAAGCAGTAACTGTTAAAATCGTTCCTGTTCACCGCATTGGTGTTGCCACATCTACATACTTTATTGCCTTAGATATGGGCTTAGGTTTTGGTCCATACATTTTAGGTGCTATTAAAGAGGTGGTTGGTTATACAAGTATGTTCCATGTTACTGTTGTTGTAGCACTTCTTGCATTCGTTGCTTATTATTTCCTCTATGGCCGTTATGTAGGTACTGAAAAAGATCTTTCTTTGAAAGCTCGCGCTGAAGAAGAACAAATCAGAAATCGTAAACGTAATGGAAAATTAGCATAATATTAGCTATATTACTTACAATCACATAACATATAAAAGGACTATACGAGATATTTCGTATAGTCCTTTTTATTGTTAAGGTATCTTAGTATTCCATTGTATTCTATACTGCTAGTTTAGTATTTAAATATCGTTCAAACGCCATCTAGTAGTATAGGTGCATGAGCAGTTACATGGTAATCTATTATTTCTCAATATTAACGATGTTTACGATAACTTCTACGGCTTTTTTCATGTCATCAATACATGCGAATTCGTGACGACCATGTAGGTTTTCTACGCCTGTAAAGATATTTGGCGTAGGAATACCCATGAAGGAGATTTTAGAGCCATCTGTACCTCCGCGGATAGGATCGCAAAGAGGAGTGATGCCTGCTTTTCCATAGCTGCTTTAGCTACGTTAACGCATTCCATATTGTCTTTAATGACATCGTACATGTTGTAATATTGGTCTTTTACAGATACTTCACATACTTCACGGCCGTAAATATCGTTTAATGTTTGACCTGCTTGCAAGAAGAATGCTTTCTTCGCTTCAAATAATTCTTTATCGTGGTCGCGAATGATGTAATTCATTTTACCAGTGTCTACTTGGGTTTCCATGCTCATAAGCATGAAGAAACCTTGGCGTCCACAAGTGTGTTCAGGAACAGCAGCACCTGGTAGTAAAGCGTCGAATTGCATAGCTAATTTTGCACAGTTAATCATGATGCCTTTGGCAGTGCCTGTGTGAACCGATACACCTTTAAGGATAACGGTACCACCAGCGGCATTAAATGTTTCGTATTCAAGCTGACCGAGGCTTTCACCATCGATAGTGTAAGCATAGTCTACAGGGAATTGTTTAACATCAAAGTGGTCTGCGCCAGTACCGATTTCTTCGTCTGGACCGAAGGCACACATGATTTTGCCGTGTTTGATTTCTGGATGAGCTACGAGGTAGGCGAGGGCTTCCATAATTTCGCAGATACCAGCTTTATCGTCACCACCGAGTAAAGTAAGGCCATCTGTTACAACTAAGGATTTACCAATATAATTTTTTAGATTAGGGAAGTCTGCACGACGGGTAAAAATTTGATGTTCTTCGTTAAGGCAAATATCACCGCCATCGTAGTTTTCTACGATGCGAGGCTTGATGTTTTCTGCATTGTAATCAGCTGTGTCCATATGAGCAATGAAGCCGATAGCAGGGGCTTTTTCGTCCGTATTAGCATTGAGTGTACCGATGACAAAGCCGTTTTCACGATTGTAAATAACTTCGTCCAAGCCGATTGCTTTTAAGTCGGGAACGAGTACGTTCGTTGCAAAATCTACTTGTGATTGCGTACTAGGAATAGTAGTGCTTTCCTCATTAGAGCGTGTGTTTATACTTGTGTAGCGGACAAAACGTTCAACCATTGATTCCATAATAAAGCCTCCTCGTAAGTAAACATACCTGTTATACATGGCAGTATTCAATACTGTTACATATAGCGATTCTTAATTTACTTTCATTGTAGAACAGGGGCGATAAAATTGCAAAACAATTATTTATAGATGAAGCGATATTTTATTCGCATAATGCATAGAAAAGCATTGAACCATGCATAGTACCATGTTAGTATAAAGGTGAATAGTTATACGTTTGTACTTTTTTATGTTAGGAGGTTTTACTATGTCGGACGAAACTCGTTCAATTCCGCCCGTAGAACCGGTATTAGATCCTAAGAAGGATTACGTAGAGATTAACTCATATGTAGTATTCTGGGGCCTATTCTATGCGGCAATTTTTACACTGGCCGTAGGTTATCTATGTTTGAAAATTGGTCAAACAGTAGATGCCTTTGCACCAGTATCTGTACTTGCAATGGGTACAGCAGTTATCTTGAAACGGCAAAATGCTTTTGCTGAAACGGTTCACATTCAGGCTATCGCTAGTTCTAGTACGAACACATTAGCGGGCGCTATGTTCTTCTTGCCAGCTCTATACATTTGGAATGTTACGGATGTATCCTTTGTGCAAATGGCGATTCCTATCATCCTTGGTGGCGTTTTAGGTGTTTATTATGCGTTATGTTCCGTCGCTACTTCGTTGAGGAAATGCACTATGTGTATCCGTTCCCAAGTGGTCGTGCAGCCGCAGAAGTATTGATGAGTAATGAAGGTAGCAAAGCAAAACTCATGCTTGGTTCTGGTCTCATTGCTCTCGTGTATGACTTTATTCTTAATAGCTTAGGTTGGTGGGAAGAGGTTATTCGTACTACTACCTTTAAATGGGGCGCGGCTCTTGCTGATCAAACTAAATTGACTGCAGCCGTAGATACTGACGCAGCATTACTTGGTCTTGGTTACTTTACAGGCCTTCGCTATGCAGCGATTATCGCAGCAGGTTCCTTCTTCTCTTGGTTTGTATGTATTCCAATCGTGTACTATTTAGCGCCTGAACATATCATGCAAATTGGCGGTCAAGCTGTTCCTTTAGCAGAGGCTCCGATTCGTAAGGTATTCCTTGATTATGTTCGTCATATTGGTATCGGTATGCTCGCTATGGCAGGTATTATCGGTCTACTCAATATGTCTAAAGTTGTAGCAAGCGTTGTTAAAAATGCGGTGCTTGATATCTTTAGCTCTAAAACAACTGATGTTCATTTACTTCGTACACAACGCGATATTCCTACATCTTGGATTGGCGCTGGCATCTTGTTATGTACAGTTCTATTCGCAGCATACTTCCACTTTATGTATGCTGAAAGTTTCACACAAACAATCGTAGCATTCTTAATCGTTCTTATTATGTCCTTCTTATTATCTGTAGTAGGTATCAGCTCCATTGCTTATACAGGTACAGAACCAGTATCTGGTATGACAATCTTTATGATTATCATCTCCGCTGTATGCTTAACAGCTGCAGGTATGACTGGTAAAGTAGGCATGATTGCAGTCCTAATGATGGCATCCTTCATCGGTACAACTATCGGTATGGCTGGTAACTTCATGTCTGAGCTTAAAGTAGCTCATATGACAGGTGCTACACTAAGAAAATGGAACAATGGCAAATCGTTGGTACTATTCTTTGTGCAGTCCTTTCTGTAGGCGTTATGATTCTCTTGAACGACGCATACGGCTTTGTAGGAGACCATGCATTAAATGCACCACAAGCAAACGCTATGGCTGCTATCATTGAACCTTTGATGACTGGTGGTAGTGCTCAATGGCCTTTATACATGGCAGGTGCATTATTCGCTATTATCTTGTGGATGATAAAAGTTCCACCTTTGGCATTTGCTTTGGGTACTTACTTACCAATGGAAATCAACACACCATTACTTATCGGTGGTTTGATTGCATACTTCGTACAAAATAGTACAAAAGATAAAGCGTTGGCAGATCTTCGCTTCGCTCAAGGTAGTACAATTGCTTCCGGTCTCGTAGCTGGTGGCGCTATTGGTTCCTTGTTCAGTGCGGTGCTCCGCATTGTAGGTATTGATGTATTTGCAGAAGCTTGGGTTGAAACTCCAGAAGCAACATACCTCAGTATCGTAATGTACTTATTACTTTGTGTATTCTTGTACAAAGTAGCTATGTACGTAAAAAGCTAAAAAAAGCATAAAAAAAGTGTAATAATTACCGCCTTTACCAAGTTTTTATCAGGGCTTTGGTGAAGGCGGTCTTTTTATATAGGTAGGAAATTTTTTGGATATAACTAAAAACTATGCGAATTAAAACCTATTTATATGATTGGAATAATTGACCTTAACTATATCGAATGTTATCATAATAATATAATACCTCTAGAGGTATTATTTTTTTATTATGTTCATATAATGTAAGTATAGATATAATAGTTGATTAAAGAGAACTTCTGTTTCTAAGTAAACAGGGTTAAGTAGGGGCAATTATGAAATTTAAGAAAATCGCAGCTCTGTTAGGAGCTTTCACCATTGCTAGCAGCTTGTTTATCGCTGGGTTGTGGCAATACAGTTACGAGTCAAAAGACATGGCGTGTCGGTACTGATGCGACCTATGCACCATTTGGCTTTAAAGATAAAGATAGTGGGCAAGTTAGCAGGTTTTGATATCGATATTATCAATGCCATTGCAAAAGAAGAAGGCATTGAAGCAGATATTCAAAACTTGAACTTTGATGCGCTGTTACCAGCATTACAAAGTAATACCATCGACATTGCTATTTCAGATATGACCATTTTCTGAAGATCGGGCAAAATCTGTTGATTTTAGTAAGCCATACTATATTGCAGGTAATGGTCTCGTTGTTAATATAGATAACACAAATATTAATAGCTTTAAGGATCTAGAAGGCAAGCGCATTGGTGTATCTATTGGTTCTACGGGTGCAGAAATTGCTAGCAAGATTCAAAATGCTGATGTACGCCAGTTTAATATCATCGTTGATGCCTTTTTAGAACTACAAAATAAAGGTGTCGATGTAGTTATTAACGATACACCGGTAAACGAATATTATGTTAATGGGAAGGGTAAAGGTATCGCAAAAGTCACTGGAGAAGACTATGATGCGGCACCACTTGGTATTGCTGTGAAAAAAGGTAATACAGAGGTCCTTACTAAAATTAACGATGGTCTAGCTAAGATTAAAGCGAATGGTAAATATGCTGAGATTTATAAAAAATGGTTTGGTAAAGAACCACCAGCAGAGGTGTTAAAATAGTTTGTAGATAGTACCAAAACGTATTATTTGATATAATACGCTTGGTAAGCCTCAAGTTGTAAGAGGCTTTAGAATGGGTGATATGATGGCTAAACGAAGTGCATTTTTAGATATTATTAAGGATAAGGGCGCCCTCGTCTTAGATGGGGCTTTAGGGACTGAATTAGAGCGTTATGGTTGTAATATTCAGCATAAGCTGTGGTCCGCAAAAGTTCTCATGGAACAGCCTGATGTTATCAAAAAAATACACATTGCGTACTTAGCTGTTGGAGCCGACATCATTCAAAGTTCTGGTTATCAAGCTACTGTAGCGGGCTTTAAAGGCTTAGGCTATGGTACAGAAGAGGCAATAGAGCTCGTTAAATTATCTGTTCGCCTAGCCGTGCAAGCTCGTAATGAGTTCTTAGAGGCTAAGGCTAGTGGAGCACTTATCTTACGAGGGCATTACCCTAGGTGAAGAGACCCCTGATGGCGTAAAATACTTTTCTGAAGGTGCATTACCTAAACCGTTGGTAGCGGCCTCTGTAGGTCCTTATGGGGCCTTTTTGGCTGATGGATCTGAATACCGTGGATATCCTGACGTACAAACAGAATACCTTGAGGTAGTTCCATATCCCTCGGTTAGCATTGTTCGCAGAAGAGAATCCAGATATATTATCCTTTGAGACGATACCATCTTATGATGAGGCCATTGCCATTGCTCGTGCTATGTCCGATCCCTTTACATCAAAAGGTATTCCTGCGTGGATTGCCTTTGCTTGCAAGGATGAACATCATGTAGCTAGTGGGGAAACTATTATTAAATGTGCTGAAATGATTGATAAGGTTCGTCCTGTTACTGGCATTGGTATCAACTGTAGTAAACCTGAATATGTAGAGTCCTTAATTAAGGATATTCGTACCGTTACGGACAAACCTATTGCGGTATATCCAAATCTTGGTGAAAGCTATGATAGTAAAACAAAGACTTGGTACGGTGATCCAGCATCCTTTGTAGACTACGTAGATGTATGGCGTAAGGCGGGGGCTGAAATCATTGGTGGCTGCTGCAGAACGACACCTGAAATCATCGGTGATATTGCTAAGAAAATCCATAATTAATATGGTGAAATACATATAATATAAGAGGCTATTCGAATTAAATTCGAATAGCCTTTTTGTGAGTTATAGGACAAAAAGTGTGTGTGACTAATCCCAATAAGTTGGAAAAATCTGTAGACATATGTAGCTCATTCCAAACAGGAGCATCACCCCATTGAGGGAATTGAGACGATCTAATCTGGCAATAATCATGATAACGGTTTGATATATAGCAGCAAATACGATTCATCTGGTCGGCATACAATTTAAGTATATCTGAAATAGAAAGCGGTCTTGGTGAGTGCATATAGCACCACCAGATAGACCGCTTTTTAGTCTTCTTTCAAGTAGACAGTCCTCTATGAGTCCCGTAACATACTGCGTAGTTGAGCATTTACTCCACCTTCAATACGATTATTTAGTTGCTAGACATGGTACATGTCAAAACGATGTATCCAAAAATAAGTAAACAAACGTCTTTGTATTGCCTAATCAGACGCCATAATGATGATTCAGCTTTTAAGCAAAGTCGCTCGTGTTTGAGTCGTATGTTTACCATATTTCATCAATCGGTCATTTCTCGATAAAAATCAGAATATGTCGTACTTTCGCCATGACATAAACGCTCATGTAATCCCACTATAAACGGCATGATCCATTGCTTGTATCATTAAATAAAGCTTTGCAAGACCATATAAGGTCACTGCCCAGCTAAATCATTTTTAGGACGTACTTGTCGTATATCGTCTAACCTGACCAAAAAAATGTGAAACAGGCATCTTTGGTGACTGCTATGAGGCCAAACTTTACGTAATGCTTTAGGCAAAAGCCAGTACCACCATCAGACACAACAACTTTAGGTTCGGCAAATCCGTTCCATTAAAGCACTGCCCAAGCTTTAGCATGCTCATAACGACAGACATACCATCCTAGATACATGCGTATCATTACAACAGATCAACACACATAAATTTCCTAGCTAGATAAATTCCATCAAGATATACCACATCATGTACTTCTTCCACTTTTTGGTGGTAATGGCCATAAGACCAAAAATTGTGCTGTTTTTACTCCTGAAATGAACGTCCATTACCAGGCATATCAGCTGTGAATATTGGTGCTGAAATAACCAATCCAAGAAACATCTGTAAACTCATTTTAGTTAAATTATTCATTTTAACTGTAAATGACCAAGAACATTGATTACAAATACCAACGTTGAGAACCCAGCATTTGTTTTAAAACACCGTGTTTTAATACATGTTTCACTACAATCTAGGGACATCTTTATTTGTTTCATAATATACTCTTCCTACATATTTGTCTTTATATAGGAAAGATATAAACCTCATTTTGAGTCAGTAAATATCAAGGGGTTAATTGATGTTTTTCAGCCCACACTTTTTGTCCACATTTCAAAAGTTACTCAAAAAGATTAAAATGCCCTGATAGACACTAGTATATATCTAGTTCTATCGGGGTTTTAACAGCACACTTTTTTGTCCTATAAGCCCTTTTTTTTGTATGGATATAAATAAAAAAAGCAGTGCTTAAGCACTGCTCTTACTATGGCGGAGAGACAGGGATTTGAACCCTGGGTGCAGGGATAACCGCACACATGATTTCCAATCATGCTCCTTCAGCCGCTCGGACACCTCTCCATGTATTCTGTTGTCTAACAGGTACTTGTATAGTATATGAAAAAGTTAGATTTATGTCAAGCGAAAAATAGGGGAAATCTTGCACTTTCATAAGACTTTTAAAATATAAGAAAAAGCCGCCCAAGAGGCGGCTTTATTATTCGTATTATAATACGTTTTGGATTTCTGTTGCTTCGATAGATGCTTTGATATCGTCTGCCATTTTTTCGATTTTTGGAATATCTTCTTCTTTTAAAGAGGATTTGATATCAAGTGGTTCAGATACGATTTCAATATCTTTGAAGTCGTTTTCGAAGTGGGATACCATGATTTTCATGGCTGCAGATGCCCAAGAGTGGTTACCGATGATAGATACCTTGTGGTTTTGGAAGTTAAGAGCTTTTAACTCGTGGATGAGGTTTTCCATTGTAAGGTATAGGTTCAAGTTATATGTAGGAGCGATTGTTACCAAGTTCGTGTATTTCCAAGCATCAGAGATGATGTAGGATGCATTAGTTTTGGAAACATCGTAGATTTTGATATCTGTAATACCACGTTTGGATAATTGTTTAGCCAATTGTTGTGCGATGGCACGAGTGTTACCATACATAGATCCGAAGGCGATAACAACGCCTTTTTTCTCAGCTGTATAGTTGGACCAGTGCAAGTATTTGTGCAAGATGTATTGAATTGTTTCAGGTGTACGCCAGATTGGACCATGAAGTGGAGCAATGCGTTTAATTTCAAGACCAGAAACTTTGCGAATTGCATTTTGTACTTGAGGACCGTATTTACCAACGATATTTGTGTAGTAACGACGAGCTTCTTCTTCATATGTAGCAATGAAATCTGTTTGGTCCGCAAAGATGTTACCGTTAACTGTACCAAATGTACCGAAAGCATCTGCAGAGAACAATGTGCCTGTAGATTTTTCATAAGTACAAGTTACTTCTGGCCAGTGAACCATTGGCATAGTGTAGGAAACTAGTGTATGTTTACCAAGGCAAATTTCATCGCCTTCTTTTACAGTGTAATATTGGTCTGGTTTTGGAGAGTTATAGAATTGCTCGAACATGCGGAATGTTGTAGCATTACCAACCATTTTACAGTTTGGGTAGCGTTCCAACGTTTCTAACAATGTTTGGCAGTGATCTGGCTCCATGTGATTTACGATGATATAGTCTAGATCGCGACCGTTCAAAAGATGAGTCAAGTTGTCAAAGTATTCTTCACGAATTTCAGCATCTACAGAATCAACAACACAAGTTTTTTCATCATCGATGAAATAGCTATTATAGCTAACACCATTTGGAATAGGGAATAAGTTTTCGAAACGTTCAGTAGTCCAGTCATTACTACCAATCCAGTAGATATTATGGGTCATTTTCTGAGCACAATGCATAATAAAATCCTTTCTTAACTTACTTATGTATATATGTATAGATTTAAATGAAATTATTTTTTTGTAAATATGTCATCAACTTATAATACTAATATTTACGAAAAAAATCAATATGGAAAAAGCCTACTCCATGGAGTAGGCTTTCACATAAAAGAATGGTAAATAATTACTTGAAGTATTTTACACCAGACGTAAAGATTGGCATTTCTAATTGGCCATAAATATTTTTACTAATATCTGCACCACAGCGTTCGGAATGAGCCATCTTGCCGAATACGCGACCATCTGGGCTATAAATACCTTCGATAGCAGCGACGGATTGGTTCGGATTGAAGCGGCTATCCATGGATGCGATACCATCAAAGTCTACATATTGTGTAGCGATTTGACCAGTTTTATTGAACTCTAACACTTGTTGAGGGGAGGCAATAAAACGACCTTCTCCATGAGAAATAGGCACAGTATAAATTTCACCAGCTTTAGCATCACACATCCAAGGGGATTTAGTGGAGATTACCTTTGTATTGACCATGCGAGATAAGTGACGACCAATTGTATTGTACGTTAATGTAGGATGATCTGCAGTCAATGTTTCAATGTGACCGCCAGGCAACAAACCTAATTTGATAAGAGCTTGGAAACCATTACAGATACCAAGAACTAGACCATCTTGTTTATACAAGAGATTTTCTAAACCTTCTGCTAGGTATGGATTGCGGAATAGGGTAGCCATAAACTTACCAGAACCATCTGGTTCATCACCAGCACTGAAACCACCTGGGAACATAAGAATTTGAGACTCTGCTAATTTAGCTTTGATTACGTCGATGGATTCTTTTAATTGTTCTGGTGTTTGATTGCGGATGACAACGATATCTGCTTCTGCACCTGCTCGCTCAAAGGCACGAGCTGAATCGAATTCACAGTTTGTACCTGGGAATACAGGAATGAGCACTTTAGGTTTGGCGCCTAAGGATGCACTGCGAGGTTTAGTATGTTGGTCGTGGATGTACGCCACCGCTTCGCCAGTGCCATTGGGTGCATGCATAGGGAATATATCGTTGAGTGGAGCTTCATAAGTTGCTTGGATTTCCTTGAGTGATATGGATTGATCCGCCCATTCAATAACTGGATTTGCTTGTGTTACACCGATTACTTTTAAACCTGGTAACTCTAAGAGATAGTTAACAGCTTTAATGTCTACTTCTACAATAAATGCACCAAGAGCTGGTTGGAAAATTGCACGTTCTGCATATTTGTCGAATTTAACACCGATGTTGTTGCCGAGAGCCATTTTTGTGACAGCTTCAGGGATGCCGCCTTGGTCAACTACATAAGCAGAGTAAACACGACCTTTTTCAATTTGTTCTTGTAAGACGTCACAGTTTTCTTTGAATCGATCCCAATCTGGAGTGTCGTCGTACATGCGAGGCACATCGAAGAATACGAGGCGATGGTCTACGCCTTTAAGATCTTGGCTCACAATGTTATCTACATGAGCTGTACCCACTGCAAAGGATACAAGGGTAGGAGGAACTGTAAGATCCATAAATGTACCACTCATAGAATCTTTGCCACCAATAGCACCGATTTCAAGTTCTTTTTGCGCTTTATAAGCGCCCAGTAAAGCTGATACAGGTTTACCCCAAGATTCTTTTGAGTTAAGGCGTTCAAAGTACTCTTGTAATGTTAAGTATGCATCTTCACGGCGACCGCCAAGAGCTACTAACTTAGCAATAGATAATAGTACTGCATATTGGGCACCATGGTATGGGCTCCAGTCGGATAACTCAGGTACAAAGCCGTGAGTCATGATGCTAGCAGTTGTAGTTTCACCATTTAGAACCGGTAACTTTGCTACCATGCCTTGAGTCGGGGTTTTCTGGAATTTGCCACCAAATGGCATGAGCACAGTATTAGCACCTACAGTACTGTCAAAGCGTTCTGCTAAGCCCTGTTGGGAAGCGGTGTTTAAATCGGATACAGCAGCGAGCCATTTTTCTTTGAAGTTATCTGCACTAGAAGAACCGCGTAAGAAGTAAGAACGATCCGCTGGAGCTTTTACAATAACCTCTTGTTGTTGGCTGGCGCCATTTGTATTTAAGAAGTCACGGCTAATGTCGACGATTGTTTCCCCATTCCAGTTCATGATGAGGCGATTTGTATCGGTCACATCTGCTACAACTGTACATTCTAAGTTTTCTTCATCGCAATAAGCTTTGAAAGTATCTACATCAGAAGCGGCGATAACACAAGCCATGCGCTCTTGAGATTCAGAAATGGCAAGTTCTGTACCATCAAGGCCAGCGTATTTTTTAGGAACTAAATCAAGGTTAATAGTTACACCATCTGTTAACTCACCGATAGCAACGGATACACCGCCAGCACCAAAGTCATTGCAACGTTTGATAAGGGTAGTTACTTCACCGCGACGGAAGAGGCGTTGGATTTTGCGTTCTGTAAGAGCGTTGCCTTTTTGAACCTCTGCACCACATGTAGAAAGGGATTCTACTGTGTGCTCTTTAGAGGAACCAGTAGCACCACCACAGCCATCGCGACCAGTTTTGCCACCTAATAATACCACAACATCACCTGCAACAGGTGTTTCACGGCGCACTTGATTGCGTGGAGCTGCACCGATAACGGCGCCGATTTCCATGCGTTTTGCTACGTAGCCAGGATGGTAATATTCTTTTACTTCACCTGTAGCAAGACCGATTTGGTTGCCATAAGAGGAATAGCCACGAGCTGCTTCTTGAGTAATTTTCTTTTGTGGTAATTTACCTTCTAATGTATCTTCAAGGCTCGTATGTGGATCACCAGAGCCAGTGATGCGCATTGCTTGGTATACATAAGCGCGGCCGCTCAATGGATCGCGAATACAGCCGCCTAAACAAGTAGCAGCACCGCCGAATGGTTCGATTTCAGTAGGGTGGTTATGGGTTTCATTTTTGAATAATAACAACCATTCTTCAGTTTTTCCGTCTACATCAACAGGAACGATGATAGTACATGCATTGATTTCATCGGATTCATCGAGATTTGTTAAATCACCAGCATGGCGCAATTCTTTTACGGCTAATGTAGCCATGTCCATGAGGGAACGCGCTTTTTTCTTAGATGTATAGAGCTCAGCACGACCTTCCATGTATTCTTCGAGGGCTTCTTCAATTGGGCCTGTGAAGCGACTCGCTTCGATAGAGATATCTGTTAACTCTGTCATAAATGTGGTATGGCGGCAGTGGTCGGACCAATATGTATCGAAGAGGCGAATTTCTGTAATCGTAGGATCCCGGTGTTCTACCTCTGCATACTGTTGTCGAATCATTTGTAGGTCTGCCAATGTCATAGCGAGGCCATAATTTTTGATAAGCTCTTCTAACTCTGCATCGCTCATTGTCGTAAAGCCATCAATTGTTTCTACTGGTTTTGGATCCTCTAAATCGAGCGCCAAAGTGTTAGGTAATTCAAGGCTTGCTTCACGGGAATCAACAGGATTAATGTAGTACGCTTTGATGGCATTTTCTTGTTCTTTTGTGAAAGTGCCTTCCATAGCAAATACGCGAGCACATCGAACGATGTGACCAGAGGTGAGTGTGAGCATGGAAATACACTGCTCTGCGCTGTCGGCACGTTGATCATATTGACCTGGTACATATTCAACAGCAAATACGAAACCTTGCAAAGCTGGAATTTCTTCTAATACTGTATCCACAGGAGGTTCGGAGAAAATTAGGTTTTTTGCAGCTTCTAAATCTTTTTCATCTAAATTTTCAATATCATATCGTTCATAAATGGTAACACCTGTAACAGGCATAGATAGTTCCTGTTGTAAGGTATGTAACATGCGTTGTGCTTCTTGGTTGAAAGATTCTCGTTTTGTTACGAATAATCGTTGTATAGCCATTTTAGCCTCCTGTAATGTATATAATTCCCTATGGGATATTGACAAATTAAGTATAGTCGGTCTAGACTTATAAGTAAAGATAATCTTACTTATGAAAAGATTAGAAATACTAATAAATATGAAAAATTCATGAAGGTCATAAGACCTAATATTCATGAAAGTTTTTCTACATATTCATCATATATTGAGAGTTCATAGTTATAATATAGTAAATGATATGTATAGTTAAAAGTAAGACGTTACTATTAGTATATAACAGAGGTGACTAAAATGGCAGTATCTGCAGATTTATATAGAACCTTTTTAGGGGTAGGCTTATATTTATCCTTTTCTCGTGCCGCAAAAGAATTAGGCGTATCCCAATCCGCCATCAGCCAAAGTATTAAACAACTAGAAGGGGAGCTCAATATGCCTCTTTTCGTGCGCACTACAAAATCTGTAGGGTTCACGCCAGAAGGTAAAGAATTGTTTGATACAGTAGCTAAAGCATTCTCCATTCTTGATAATGGAGTGACTCAATTACAAGAACGTGTTAGCCAAGCTTATGAAAGTTTGAATTTAGCTGCTACAGATACTTTATGTCGCCATTTCTTATTGCCTTATTTCCATAAATGGCAATTGCAAGAAAGTGAAATCGGATTGCATATCATTAATCGTCCATCCCCTGATTGCGTAGAGTTGGTACTCAATAAAGAGGCTCAGTTAGCGGTGGTTAATGATTATGAAGGCTTGCGTGATAATCCTCAATTAGAGGTCACTACACTGGCTACAATTCAAGATGTATTTGTTGGTGGCCCTGACTATAAAGGGGCAGGGTTCTTTGATCAAGGTCGCCTGCTTAATGAGCCTATTTTGCTCTTGCATAAAGGTTCTGCGAGCCGTACCTTCTTCGATGAAGTTACGCATGGTGCATGCCGTAAACCTCGTTTTGAACTTGGTAGTGTCGATGTATTGCTAGATCTTGTGGAAATCAATATGGGGATTTCCATGTTGCCTAACCATGTGGTGCAACAAAAGATGCAAGAAGGGACTATCGTTCGTATCGATACAGATATTCCTGTGCCGACTCGCGATATTGTACTTGTGCGCTCTCGTTTAGTACCTCAATCTGAAGGGGCTGCACGCTTTACATCCTTGCTTGTAAATCGTGAAAGTAACCGCGATAAAATTCTATAATAATAGAGCATACTTTATGAATTTTTCATAAAGTGTGCTTTTTATATATTAGACAAAGTTATTCTATGCTATATTATATTTTTATAAACCTTTTGAATTGTATAATCAGAGAATAATATCTTTAAGACTTACTTTTTGCCGATTTTTAAGTGTTGTATTATGAGAGTTTTACTACATATAGGTTGACCCTAAGGGGTTATTTACGTTAAAATTTAAAGATAGTTATGCGGAGGTATAAGCACATGGAATTATTAAAAAAACGCATTCGTGAAGAGGGTATTGTCCTCAATAATCGCGTGCTAAAAGTAGATGGCTTCTTGAACCATCAAATCGACCCACAATTGTTTAAAGCTATCGGTAAAGAAATCGCGGATCGTTACCGTGATGCAGGTGTGCAACGTATTGTTACCATTGAAGCATCTGGTATTGCGTTGGCATTGATGGCTGCTCTTGAGCTCGACGTGCCATTAGTATTTGCGCGTAAGAAAAAATCTATCCTTATGGTAGATGATGTATATCATAGTGTTGTGTACTCTTATACAAAAGAAGAAAACTACGATATTACTATCTCCAAAAAATTCTTGCCAGCTGGTGAAAAAGTATTGATTATCGATGACTTCTTGGCATCTGGTGAAGCCGCTATGGGCCTTGCTAAATTGGTTCAAGATGCTGGCGATACAGTAGTAGGTATGGCCATTGCTATTGAAAAATCCTTCCAACCTGGTCGTGAACGCCTTGAAAATGCAGGTTACCGCGTAGAGTCTTTAGTTCGCATTAAAGAATTTAAAGACAATGGCTGTGTATTTATCGAAGACTAATAGTCTAATTATTTGTAGAGGGAATTATGAATCAAAAAGCAGAAATTCGACTTACTTGTTGCTGATCTGAATAAAGGCGGCAACTCTTGGTTTACAAAGGAAGAAATGACAGACGACCTTCATACTGTTGTGTACCACGGCCGTTTGGATGTTCATAATCATAGCTTGCCTGTATTCATCGTTGTGGATGATTCTGCATTCTCCTATGCACGTATAGCTATCACAACAACATCGATTGATGAAAAAGTAATTCCTGCCGTATTGAAAGAGCTCAACACATTAAACCAAGATTACAAAGTATCCAAATATTATGTAAGCACTGAAGATAACAATATTTACATGGACGTATCTGTTCCTGCTTTGACTGAACAATTCGATCCTACTGTAGTAGTAAATCTTTTGCTTGAAGTAGTTCAACCACATTTAGATGCTGTACATAAAGGCATTCTTAAAGTAGCTGGTTTAGCTTAATAGAGGTTGTTATGAATCCTAAAGCATTATTATTTGATAAGTTTTTGAAAGAAGAAGAAATTACATCCTTTGAACGTAAGGATTTTGATGATGAGGACGGCACTGTCGTATATCGCTCTTACATTAAATCTCCATTGTGGGATATGCCTTTATTCGTCATTCTTGATAACAGTATTTATAGCGTTATTCGTTTAGTATTGGGCCCTGAAAAGGTAACAGCACAAAACATGGCTGCCTTAAATGCGTTGATCAATCGAGATAATGCGACTTACAAAAACTATAAACTTTATATTGATGAACAAGACTCCAGTCTATATTTAGATTGCGTATACATGTGTGGTGATGATGCGTTTGAACCTGCATTAATGTATGCATTGATGTCTTCTATCGTAGATTACATCCCTGAATCTGTAGGTGAATTAAAAACTGCTTTTGAAAGTGGTACTCACTAATTAATAGTAACTACAAATTAAGTGGTCTAATGTTCGGAAACATATAAAAGAGGATAACCTGTTATTACATGGGTTATCCTCTTTTTGTGTTATTCAATAAGTCGTATTAAAAGCGACTAACATGACAAAACTCAGTTTAGATTAATAGGCAGTACTTGCTTTACTGTTTATAAATTTATTTTTGAAATACATCCATATAATAAAATCTAAATTCTTTATAAAGTTCGGGATGTATCGAATAATAAAAATATTTAATGTAAAATTATTCGAAAAATAATATTGATTTTTGGAAACGTTAGGTGTTACAATTTGTGTACAAAAAGGAGGTAGCACCGTGAACTATGCAAATCAACAAACTCAAGGCAAGTCTACGGAGGCTATTTGTGCGCATTTTTCCCAGTCTATTTAGGCTGGGCTTTTTTATTAGGAGGATCTATGAAGGTCGGTATTATCATGGGCAGCAAGTCTGACCTAGACACAATGAAAAAGGCATCTGCCGTACTTGATGAATTTAACATTCCTTATGAAATGGTTATTGCTTCTGCACATCGTACGCCAGAGGCTGTAAAGGATTTTGTTACACGACTTGAAGATGAAGGGGCTATCGCTTTTATCGCTGGTGCTGGTGCAGCGGCCCACTTACCAGGTGTAGTAGCTAGCTTCACTACATTGCCTGTTATCGGTATTCCTCTTAATGCAACGTCATTGAAGGGCATTGACTCTTTGCTTGCTATCGTTCAAATGCCATCTGGCATGCCTGTAGCAACCATGGCTGTAGACGGTGCTAAAAACGGAGCACTTTTTGCAGTCCAAATTGGAGCAGCTTTCAATAAAGACCTAAAAGAACAATATCAACAATATCGCAAAGATATGGCTGACAAAGTATTAGCGGACAATGCTGAATTACAAGGTGACATTAAACTATAATCGTCTATATCATCATTTATACGCTCTTGAATAGAAAAGAGTAAAAGGAGAAATATCATGGCTAACATCGACTTGGAAACATTAACATTATTGTACGAAGGTAAAGCAAAACAAGTATATCAAACAGATAACAAAGACGAGTACATTGTTCATTACAAAGATGATGCTACTGCATTTAACGGAGAGAAACATGATACCATCCTTGGCAAAGGCGTATTGAATAATAAAATTTCCTCTTTCTTCTTTGAATTATTGAAGAAAGAAGGCGTACCTACTCATTTTGTTCGTCGCGAAGATGATCGTAATCAAACAGTACTTACGTTGGATATCATTCCTTTAGAAGTTATCGTTCGTAACATTGCAGCTGGTTCTATGGCTAAACGCTTTGGTATTGAAGAAGGTACTCCTCTTAAACATCCAATCCTCGAATTCTGCTACAAAAATGATGAATTAGGTGACCCGTTTGCTAATGAATCCCAAATCACAGCACTTGGCTGGGCTACTCAAGAACAACTTGATGTAATCTCTACTATCACTTTAAAGTAAATGATATTTTGAAAAAATTCTTGGCTACCAAAAATGTAACCCTTGTAGATTTTAAATTAGAATTTGGTACACATAATGGTGAAGTATTATTAGGCGATGAAATCTCTCCTGATACATGTCGTTTCTGGGATGCTACAACAGGTGAAAAACTCGACAAAGACCGTTTCCGTCGAGACCTTGGTAATATCGAAGAAGCGTACAAAGAAATGTTATTCCGTCTTACTGGCGAACGCGCCTAAGGGGGCACAATGAACTACGATCCTGTTTTTGATAAATGGCATGAAGAGTGTGGTGTATTCGGCGTTTATGATAGAACCGTTGATGTAGCACGCTATGTATATTGGGGCCTCTTTGCGCTCCAACACCGTGGTCAAGAAAGTGCGGGCATTGCCGTTACAGATGGTCATGATGTAGAACTAAAAAAAGGGCATGGGCTTGTTGACTGAGGCTATCAAGGAATTACCATCTTTGCCTAGCCATATGGGGACTGGCCATGTGCGGTACTCCACAACAGGGTCCAATAATCCACGTAATATTCAACCTTTAGTGATTCATTATCAAGGTGGTCAGATTGCAGTGGCCCATAACGGCAATTTAACGAACGCTTTAGCCCTTCGTAAACGCCTGGAAGCAGATGGGTCTATTTTTCAAACGACTATGGATTCCGAGGTTATTGTAAACCTCATTGCTCGCTCTAAGGCTGAAACACAGGTGGAACGCATTGCTGATGCAGCCCGTCAAATTGAAGGGGCCTTCTCTCTCGTTATTACTACAAACGACTCCTTGGTGGGTGTGCGTGATCCCCAAGGCTTTAGACCTCTTTGTTTAGGTAAAACGGCTAATGGCTATGTTCTTTCTAGTGAAAGCTGTGCTTTTGATGCGATTAAGGCTGAGTTCATTCGCCATATAGATCCAGGTGAAATGGTAATCATCGATGACTCTGGTGTGCGTAGCACCGTTTATGCAGAACCAGAAAAAATCGACAAAAAGCTTTGTGTTTTTGAATATATCTATTTTGCTCGTGGCGATAGCCATATCGATGGTCAATCAGTATATCAATCTCGTCTTAATATGGGTCGTGAATTATATAACGAAACTAAATATGATGCAGATATTGTCATGTCTATTCCTGACTCAGGTACAACAGCTGCACTAGGGTATGCCCGTGCATCAGGTATTCCTTTTGCAGAAGGTCTTGTTAAAAACCGTTATAGTGGTCGTACCTTTATCAAGCCAAATCAAGAGGAACGAGAATTGGCTGTTCGCATGAAGCTTAATGCATTGCCTCACATTGTAGGGGGCAAACGAGTTGTTCTTATCGATGATTCTATCGTACGCGGTACTACGAGTGGTATTATCGTTAAAATGCTAAAGGAAGCAGGCGCTAAAGAGGTCTATATGTGTGTAAGTTCTCCAACAATTGAGTATTCTTGTCACTATGGTATTGATACATCTGTACGAAAAGAGCTTATAGCGTCTACCCATACAGTAGATGAAATTAAAGATTATATTCATGCTGATAAATTGCATTACTTGTCTCGTGAAGGTTTATGCCGCGCTATATCTAATGTAGCATCAAATGATTTGTGCTTTGCCTGCTTTAATGGGGATTATAGCGTAGCGGTTCCTGCGGACCAAGAGGAAGGGGTCAAATATGTGCTCGAATAAAACTAGTTTAACCTATCGCGATGCAGGTGTTGATATCGATGCAGGCAATCGTGCCGTCGAATTGATGAAAGAATCTGTAAAACGCACCTATACCCCTGGTGTTGTAGGTGATTTAGGTGGTTTTGGGGGACTCTACTCCTTAGCTGGTCATGCTATGTCTGAGCCTATGCTCGTATCTGGTACGGATGGAGTCGGTACTAAATTGCGCCTTGCTATCATGATGGATAAACATGATACCATTGGTCAAGACTGCGTAGCTATGAGTGTTAACGATATTCTTGTGCAAGGGGCGACGCCTCTATTTTTCCTAGACTATATTGCAGTAGGCAAGTTGGATCCTGTGAAAGTAGCAGACATCGTACGCGGTGTGGCTGAGGCTTGTGAAGAATCTGGTTGCGCTTTGCTAGGCGGGGAAACTGCTGAAATGGCTGGATTCTACGATAACGATGATTACGATGTGGCTGGTTTTGCCGTTGGTATCGTTGATCGTCCTAAATTGATTACTGGTGAAAGTATCAAAGCTGGCGACGTAATTTTAGGTCTGCCATCATCTGGTGTACATTCTAATGGCTTCTCCTTAGTTCGTAAAATTGTATTCGATCATAAACAATTATCTATTGATACAGACGTCCCTGAATTTGGGAAAACCTTAGGCGAAGAATTATTGACGCCTACTCGTTTATATCCTAAAGCTGTATTGCCATTGATTGAACAACAGCTTGTAAAAGGCATGGTTCATATTACCGGCGGTGGTTTCTACGAAAACATTCCTCGTGTATTGCCAAAAGGCGTTACTGCAGAGGTAGATGTCACTACATGGCCACGACTTCCTGTATTTACAAAAACTACAAAAATGGGGCAATGTTGCCTGGCCTGAAATGTACCGTACGTTCAATATGGGCATTGGTATGATTGTTATCGTTGATCAAAAGGATGTAGAAAAGGTTAAAGAAAACCTCGCTAGCCGTGGTGAAGCAGTATACGAAATTGGCCGCATTGTGAGTGGTGATGGTCCTGTTGTCCTTAAAGGGGCTGAGTTCGATGTGTAATTCTAAAAAGAGATTAGCCCTCTTTGCCAGTGGTCGTGGCTCTAATGGGGAAGCTCTGTATAAGGCCATGCAAGAAGGCTATATTAATGGTGAATTTGTTGTAATCATTACAGACCACGGTACAGCCGGAATTGTGGAACGCTCTAAATCTTGGAATATTCCACTTATTGTTATGGAACGTAGCGACTATGATTCTAAAGCTAGCTTCGAACAAGCTCAACTAGATGCTTTAGAGCCTTATAAGGTTGATGGTATCGTCTTGGCAGGCTATATGCGTATTGTAGGTACTCCTTTGATAGAGCGATATGAACATCGTATATTAAATATTCATCCTGCTCTGTTACCATCATTTCCAGGCCTTCATGGTCATCAACAAGCCATTGACGGAGGCGTAAAAATTACAGGGTGTACGGTACACTTTGTTGATGCGGGAATGGATACGGGGCCTATCATTATGCAGAATACGGTTCCTGTATTACCCGATGATACAGAGGACACCTTAAGTGATAGATTATTACCTATCGAACATAAAACGTATAAAGAGGCTTTACGGCTGTTTTGTGAAGACAAGCTCAGCATAAAAGGGCGAGTTGTTAATATTGAAGATTGATGAGAAAGCAAATGGAGAGGTTACATGATTAAATGCATTACTTAGTGTTTCAGATAAAACAGGTATTGTAGACTTTGCAAAAGGTTTAGTTGAATTAGGTGTAACCATTTATTCCACAGGTGGGACCCTTAAAGCCATAACCGATGCAGGCATTGCAGCCAAAGCGGTTGAATCCTTGACCGGTTTTCCTGAAATGATGGATGGCCGCGTTAAGACCTTACATCCAAAGGTTCATGGTGGTATTTTGGCTATCCGTGATAATGCAGAGCATCAACAAGCTATGGCTGATCATGGTATTAAGCCTATTGACCTAGTAGTAGTCAATCTCTATCCGTTCCGTGAAACCATTGCCAAACCAAATGTATCCTTAGAGGAAGCTATTGAAAATATTGATATCGGTGGCCCTACCATGGTGCGCTCTGCTGCAAAAATCATGCGTACGTGAGCATCGTTGTAAATCCAAACCATTATGATGAAATCTTAACGATGTTTAAAGAACATGGTGAATTGTCTAAAGCATATCGTTTTGGTCTTGCAAAGGAAGCCTTTGCTCATACTGCAGCGTATGATGTAGCGATTGCTAACTATATGAGTGGTGTCTTAAACGAAGGTCCTACACCGCCTGAATATTTAAGTGCTTATGAAAAGGTAACTGACCTTCGGTATGGTGAAAATCCGCATCAAAAAGCAGCATTCTATAAAGAAATTGGCAAAGCTCATGGCATGGGGGCCTTGAAACAACTCCATGGTAAAGAGCTTTCCTATAATAATATCGTAGATATGGAAGCGGCTTGGAATATGGTGTGGGAGTTTACAGATCCTGCAGCATGTATCATTAAGCATACAAATCCTTGTGGTGCAGCTACAGCAACTACCTTGCATGATGCTTATGTAAATGCTTACGAAGCAGACTCCGTATCCGCCTTTGGCGGTATCGTTGCTTTAAACCGTGAAGTAGATGCAGCTACTGCAGAAGAAATGAGCAAAATTTTCTTAGAAGTCATTATGGCACCTGCTTTCACAAAAGAAGCATTACACATCCTTGAAGGAAAGAAAAACATTCGCCTCATCGAGTTATCTAAGCCTGAGTCTGGACAAGTAACAGTGAAAAAGGTTTCTGGTGGTCTATTAGTGCAAACAGAGGATGATATCCAAGAAGACCGCGCTAACTATAAAGTGGTTACAAAGGTACAGCCAACAGAGGAACAATGGAAAGCTCTTGAATTTGCGTGGAAGCTCGTAAAACACGTAAAATCCAATGCCATTTTGATTTCTAACGAAAAACGTACACTCGGTGTTGGTGCGGGGCAAATGAACCGCGTTGGTTCTGCAAAAATTGCTCTTGAACAAGCTGGTGAAGCTGCTAAAGGCGCTGTATTAGCATCTGATGCGTTCTTCCCCTTTGGGGATACTGTAGAAACGGCGGCAAAGCATGGTATTGCAGCCATTATTCAACCAGGTGGCTCTATTCGAGACGAAGAATCTATCAAGGCTGCCGACGACGCGGGCATAGCTATGGTATTTACAAGTATTCGTCATTTTAAACATTAATTTGTTTAGCCTGATTGAGGGTTACAGTCGAGTACTAGCTCGTAATCATTGATGTGTAATGATGATTATAGAGGATATAGGTGCTTACATAAATGATGTATTGATGGCGTTTAGGCGTCGGTGGAGGACTTATGAAAGTATGTGTAATCGGTAACGGCGGCCGCGAACATGCATTAGCATGGCGCTTGTCCATCAGCCCTAGCGTAACAAAGGTATATGCTATTCCTGGTAGTGCGGCCATGTCAGATTGTGCCGAGCTAGTCGGTATCGACTGGCAACAAAGCGATCATTTGATTAGTTTTTTAAAGGACAATCAAGTTGATTTAGTCGTTGTTGGTCCTGAGGCACCTCTTGTGGCAGGCTTGGCTGATGTATTGAATAAAGCGGGTATTCCTGTCTTTGGTCCATCTAAAGCAGCTGCTCAACTGGAAGGCTCCAAAGTGTTCGCCAAAGATTTGATGAAAAAATACAAAATCCCAACTGCCGCCTATGGTGTATTTCACAAGGTAGATGAAGCCAAAGAATTTATCCGTCAAACTGGAGCTCCTATTGTAGTGAAAGCTGATGGATTAGCAGCTGGCAAGGGCGTTGTAGTGGCTATGACTATTGATGAAGCGAATGCGGCTGTAGAAGATATGCTTAGTGGCAACCGCTTTGGCGAGGCCGGTAGTACCGTAGTTATTGAAGAATTCATGGAAGGTGAAGAGGCGAGTTTACTTGCCTTTGTAGATGGCAAAACAGTAGTTCCTATGATTGCATCTCAAGACCATAAACGGATTTTTGATGGTGATAAAGGTCCTAATACTGGTGGCATGGGTACTTATGCACCAGCGCCAGTGCTTACTGATGCATTACGAGATGAGGCGATGAAGACAATTTTAGAACCTATGGTAGCCGCCATGGAGAAAGAGGGAATGCTTTATGTGGGCTGTCTCTATGCAGGTCTTATGATTACACCTCAAGGCCCTAAGGTTGTAGAATTTAATGCACGCTTTGGCGATCCTGAAACACAAGTAGTATTGCCATTACTCGATAGTGACTTAGGTCAAATTATGATGGCCTGTGCCACAGGCACATTAACAGCTGATATGGTGAAATGGAAAGACTCCTCAGCGGCTTGTGTTATTCTTGCCTCTAAAGGGTACCCTGAAACATCCTCCAAGGGTGATGTGATTCATGGTGATATTAAACAACATGATACAACCATCGTATTCCACTCTGGTACAAAACTTATGGGAGACGAATATGTCACAAATGGCGGTCGAGTTCTTGGCGTAGTAGGTCTTGGTAAAGACCTTAGAACGGCGCTCGATAGAGCTTATGAACGGATAGCACATATTGACTTCGAAGGTATGCAATACCGTACAGATATTGGAGCGAAAGCTTTCAAATAAAGAAAAAGTATTTTGGATACAGCAATAGCATTTCAAATACAGTAACAGTGTTTTAAATACAGCAAAAAAACGTTTTGAACAAAGAAAAACCTCTACACTCATGCATATTACATGTGTTGTAGAGGTTTTATTTTCTACCTTTTAACGGTTACCTATGATATAATAAATTAGATATAAAGAGGGCCCATCGACGTGTGATGGCGTTAGGCTCATCTCAAAATTTGGAAACTTATGGATGACGCCTAACGTGTAGACGAAACCTTCTACACGTTAGGTGTTTTTACTATAGTCTATTTTTCGTATAGCGACGTACAACTATGAAATATAACAAAGAACCGTTAGAACTGAATAGTCCGGTGGCCTTTTGGCTGAATTTCCCCAATGAAGAACGCGTTTTTTGGGTGGATCGTCAGAGTGACCGTATCGTTGTAGGCGCTAAACGTCTGGCGACGGTCAAAGATGATGAGGACCGCCATAATTACGCCTACGTATTTTATGGGGATACTTTTTTTGAGACCTCGAAAGATCCTAAATGGTCTGGCATGGGACATGAAATGATTGCGTTCACCCATTATTACATCGTAGAAAATGGGGAATCTTTTTATCTTCATGCTGGTGAAAGCGTACCCATCGAGGATTTTGAGGTGCCTCGCGTACGCCATAACTTCAAGGAAACCAGTGATGATAAGGCTGCTTGGGATAGCCTTATGAAAGCTATTGCTGAGGGTATCGGCAGTGGTGAAATGACTAAGGTAGTATCCTCTCGTGAAGTGGAGTTTACCAGTGATACACCATATAATGTGGCTAGTATTTAGCTAATCTAGTAGATAACAATCCTAATTGTTTTATCTTTGGTTACGAAAAGGATGGACGTACCTTTGTGGGTGCATCTCCAGAAATTCTAGTGCGTCATCGTGGCAGTGAAATTCTCAGTTATGCCTTAGCTGGCACGGCGCCTAAACATGGGCCAAATGCATGGACTAAGGAACAACTACTAACAGATAAGAAAAACCTCTTTGAACATAATATTGTCCGTGATCGCATTGTACATACTATGAAAACTGTTACTCCAGAGGTGACCATCGGTGAAACGGGTATTATGGAGCTAGCGCATCTCTATCATTTGCGTACTATTATTACTGCAAAGGATAGTACAAAGTCCCTCGTAGAGTGGGCGAGATTGTTACATCCTACACCTGCTCTCGGAGGGGAACCTCGAAAAAAGGCACTGGCACTGCTACAAACGTACGAAACCCATGAGCGCGGCATGTACGCAGCTCCATTTGGCTTTATGAAAGATATGGGGGATGGCATCATAGTCGTTGCTATCCGATCCGCTCTCATCATGGATCATGTACTGTATGCCTATGCAGGGTGTGGTGTTGTTGCCGACTCTGATGCAGATGAAGAATACGCAGAAACCAATAATAAAATGCGCACCATTTTGGAGGCGCTATAATACATTTCCAAACCCTTAGGGGTTGTTGAAAGGGAATATAATGAACGAATATATTGCTGCCTTGGTAGATGAATTCTACCAACTCGGCGTCCGTCATGCCGTGTTTAGCCCTGGCTCTCGTTCTACGACGATGGCTATGCTTTTTACTGAGCATGAAGGATTTGAAACATATATGAATATAGATGAGCGCTCTGCTAGTTTTATGGCTCTTGGTATTGCAAAGGCTCATAAGGAACCAACCGTACTCGTTTGTACCTCTGGTTCGGCAGTGGCTCATTATTTGCCTGCTATTTTAGAGGCTCAATATAGTGGTGTGCCTCTCATCGTACTATCTGCTGATAGGCCACACACGTTGTTACACGTAGGGGCTCCGCAAACAGTAGACCAACAGAAAGTTTTTGGAGCCGCTGTAAACTACTACGAAGAATTAGCAGTGCCTCAAGATGATCATTACTATACATATCCACGCCAAGTAGCGCGTAAAGCGTATATGAAAGCTATGGATACAAAAAAAAAGGACCAGTACATATCAATGTGCCTCTCTTTGAGCCTTTGGTACCTGAACTGGACAATAAACATTTTGAAGCGGGACGTAGTCCCTTTAACGTAGTTAAGCCACATTATAGTAGTGCCTGTAATTATGATAATACAAGTGGTAGAAGTCATGTAAACAATACTAGTAGCAGTAAGAATGATAGCTTCCTAGCAAAATATAAGAATATTCTTATATTAGCTGGACCACAGATCGATGTTGTAGAAGCTAATAGTATTCTTTCTTTTGCTACAACGCTACAAGCACCTATCTTGGCAGATCCATTGTCTAATGTAAGACGATGTCATAACTCAGTTGGTAGTCATAGTGACGTGGATTGTATCGATACTAGTAAGGTTATTATTTCTACATATGATGCATTTTTAGCTGATAAAGAGCTATGGCCTATACTAAAGCCTGATTACGTAATTCAGTTCGGACAAATCGTTGTGTCTAAACGAGTGCAACAGATGGTGGCGAGTTGGGATAATGTAGAATACATTGAGGTTAATCCTACCATGGACTCTATGAATCCAACGGGTAAAACCACTATGCACATGCAAGCAAGTATTGATGTATTTACAAATCTGTATGGTGTAAACAATGATTTCCCGGCATATCTTGGTAAATGGCAACATTTAGAAACAGCAGGAAACAGCAACTAGGTACAGCAATAGAGGAACCAAGTTGTTTTGAAGGTCGCACGATACGCGAGTTACAGCAACATATTCCTGATTATGCACAAGTACTTGTGGCCAATAGTATGAGTATTCGAGACTTTGATTACTTCTGGTTTAGCGGTGAGTCTGCTGCTGTACTGCATGGCAACCGCGGTGTAAATGGTATTGATGGTACCATTTCTACTGCTTTAGGTCTTGCCACAAATGGACTGCCTACATATCTTGTAACTGGTGACTTGTCTTTCTTCCATGATGTAAATGGATTGGCAGTAGCCAAAACGCATAATCTCAATTTGACGATTATTTTGCATAATAACGATGGAGGCGGCATTTTTGAATACTTACCGCAAAAGGGAACAAAGCATTTTGATTACTTGTTCTCTACATCGCAAGGCTTAGATTATAGTGGGGCGGCCAAACTTTATGGCTGTGGGTATACTAAAATCGCGAGCCCTGATGAATTGAGTGCTGTGCTAGCTAATGTTAGCTCAGAAACAGGCGTTCATATCATTGAAATCCCTACAAATCGGGAATATAGTCGACAGTTACATAAGAAATATACGAAAGTTTCAGTTGATATGGAGGCATTACTATGAGTCAGTATTTTTGCAGTATTGTAGATAATGCTTTGTGTAATCCAGCTCAACGGATGTACTTTGATTTGGGTGAATACCGCTACGGCTTGACTGTAGTTGGCGATGGAGAACCTATTGTGTGTTTCCATGGCTTCTCTGAATCGAGCTACACTTGGGATGCTATTAATCTTCCCGGTTATCGCGTTATCCGTATTGACCTGATTGGACATGGGGATTCCGATATTCCTGATGAAGATAAGGCGTATACAATCCCTCAAATGATAGAGGATTTGCATACCGTTATTTATCATATGGTTGGTGATAGATATTACCTTATGGGGTACTCCATGGGGGCCCGCATCGCGCTTTCTTATGCCTTGGAATATGAAAGTGAAATCAAAGGGCTCATCCTTGAAAGTGGATCTGTAGGCATCGCCTCTGATGATGAACGAGCAGAGCGTCGTAAGGCCGATGAAGACTTAGCAGTTCGCATCGAAGACCATGATGGCGCTTGGTTTGCTACACGTTGGGCGGAGGCTCCTATTTTTGAAAGTCAAAAGCAACTTTCAGAGTGCGTAGAGGAATTAATCTATCTACGTCGTTCCAATAATAGTACGTACGCCTTAGCCTGTACCTGCGTGGCTCAGGTCAAGGTGTCATGCCGTATGTGGGGGATAAATTAGAAAAATTCTCTGTTGAAGGCTTATATGTGAGTGGCGCATTAGATACAAAATATACTACAATAGGAAGAGATATATTTGGCAAGTTGCCAAACTTTAAGCATGTCATCGTCGAAGGGGCGGGGCATAATGTGCATATAGAAAAACCGCAAGTATTCGAACAAGCGGTGTTAGATTTTTTACAGAAGAAAGGTTAAGTCCATGAGCAAATTTGATTGGAAAGTATTGGATCGTAATTATGAAGATGTAATTTACGAAACATATAATGGCATTGCAAAAATTACTATTAACCGTCCAGAGGTGCGCAACGCGTTCCGTCCTAAAACAGTTATGGAGTTAATCGATGCTTTCACAGTAGCTCGTGAAGATAACGAGGTAGGCGTAATCGTATTGACTGGTGCTAACCACGGCAAAGGTGAAGATAAAGAAGCATTCTGCTCTGGTGGCGACCAAAGCGTACGTGGTCATGGTGGTTATGTTGGTGATGACAATGTACCTCGCTTGAACGTTCTTGATTTACAACGTTTGATTCGCGTTATTCCTAAACCTGTTATCGCTATGGTTAACGGTTATGCTATCGGTGGTGGTCATGTGTTGCACATCGTATGTGACCTTACCATCGCTTCTGAAAATGCTAAATTCGGTCAAACTGGTCCTCGCGTAGGTTCCTTCGATGCTGGTTATGGTGCAGGTTACTTGGCGCGCATGATCGGTCACAAACGCGCTCGCGAAGTATGGTTCTTGTGCCGTCAATACACTGCTGCTCAAGCGTATGAAATGGGCATGGTTAATACTGTTGTACCATTCGACAAATTGGAAGAAGAAACAGTTCAATGGTGTAGCGAAATCCTTGAATTGTCCCCAATGGCATTGCGCATGTTAAAAGGTTCCTTTAATGCTGATACAGACGGTCTTGCAGGTTTACAACAATTTGCAGGCGACGCTACATTGATGTACTACACAATCGATGAAGCAAAAGAAGGTCGTGACGCGTTCAAAGAAAAACGCAAACCAAACTTCAAACAATTCCCTAAATTCCCTTAATAGGGAGAGTTACTAGTCCTAGATTGGGGACTAACTAATTTTAAAATAATAAGGGCGCCTCTATATGAGGCGCCTTTCTTGTAATATCTCTTTGGTATTGATACTTCGATTGCTATTTACTGGTAATTAGAAATCAGGCTTAGATATGAGGTGAGACGATGGACTGGTTACGTTATGGCGCTGAGCACTATCCTAATCGCATATGTATAAACGAATATACCTATAACGATATATACCGTGGCGTAGTCCATGTAGCTCGTAAATTAGAGCCCCTACAAGCCTCTCGCATAGCTATTTTATCGGATAACTCCGTGATGATGGCAATCTATGTATTGGCAACTATGGTCGTGCATAAAGAGTTGCTACTGCTAAATGTACATCTTAAGCCTAAGGAAATAGAAAACCAATTAGCTCAGTTAGATGTTACTACTGTACTGCATAGCGTTGAGCGTCGAGAGCAATTGCCTAATTCCATTTCTACTATTGTTTTTGAATCGTTAGAACGTATTCTATCCGATGAAGAGGCAGACGATACTTTTGACTGGACCTTTGAAGATAGAGATATAGCGGTCATCATGAATACGAGTGCCACTACGGGACAGTTTAAGTCTGTTCCTCTCCGATGGGGGCAAATTAGAGCTCATGTACAAGCGTCTAAAGAGGTACTAGGTAAAACTGAGCAAGATAATTGGCTTATGGTATTGCCTTTATTCCATGTAAGTGGTCTCTCTATCTTGCTACGATCCCTTTATAATGGTACGGCTGTTACCATATTGCCTAAATATGATAAAGCTCAAGTTCTCAAGCTCATAGAGTCTGAGAACATTAATATGATGTCTTTAGTGCCTACTATTTTAACTCAATTAGAGCCAAGTATTATACATCATAATTTGCGTGTTATCTTGCTCGGTGGTGAGTTCATTCCTATGGCACTCATCGATGCTTGTGAAAAGAAATCCTTACCAATTTACAAGACCTATGGCATGACGGAAACCTTTAGTCAAAGCGTGACTTTCTCCGTATTGGATTACCCTCATAAACGAGATTCCGTAGGAAAACCATTACCAGGGATGCAGGTTCGCATTGATAAACCTGATGCAGACGGGGTAGTGAGATTCACTTAACAGGCCCTATGGTTATGACTGGATATATTGACAAGGAACCTATCGATGGTGACCTTAATACCGATGATATCGGTTATGTCGATGAAGATGGGTTCGTATATATTTTGAATCGTCGCAAGGACCTCATCATTTCTGGGGGAGAAAATATTTATCCTAAGGAATTAGAGGATTTAGTCTACACATTGCCATCAGTGAAGGAATGTGCGGTTGTACCTGTACCTGATCCTAAATGGGGACAAGTACCGGCGCTATTTGTGGCCTTTTACGATGGTGAAAGTATGACTGCAGATGAAATTGTATCCTTTATGACCAAATCTCTGGCAAAATATAAAGTTCCTAAATACGTAAAGATATTGCCTGCGTTGCCTAGAAATGGAACAGGTAAAATTGTGCGCAATGAACTGCGTTTAGAAGATTGAGGCGCCTATGAATGATATTTTAAACTTTAAAAGTATAACTACATATCGCCTTAAATTGCCGTTACAGTTTAACTTTAAAACTGCCAAAGGTGAAGTAAAAGAACGAGAAACTATAGTCATTCGCATCGAGGATCAACAAGGGTATGTAGGTTATGGGGAATGCGTGGCTTTTACAGAGCCTTTTTATACAGCAGAGACGGTGGATACGTGTTGGCAAAAACTAGTAGATGATTATATCTTTAATTTGCGCATGATGCGGCCTAAGCCGCTCATGACCTATGTGCGTCAGTTACAGTTTTGGTTAAATCGAGATCATATGCCTATGACCATTGCCGCCTTAGAAAATGCATTGATTAACCTTCATTGTGAGCGATTAGGTGTAAACTCCGTTTCCTATATTATGGGACAACCCTTACAAGATACCATTGAAAGCGGCGTTGTTATCGGTGATGTACCGATGGAACAATTGCTAGATGCCGTAGAAGCTCATGTGGCGAATGGTTGTAAGCGCATCAAGTTAAAGGTGAATCCTACAGACGGCTACGAACGGGCGGCCTTAGTACGTAAGCATTATCCCGATTTAGTCTTGGCAGCCGATGCGAATCAAAGCTATTCTTATGATGATATTGATAAGGTCCGTCAATTTAACGATTTGAAGTTAGCTTGTATAGAAGAGCCTTTTGCTATAACAACGCTTCAATCCTATAAGGAGTGGAAGTGGGAACGCCTTAATAACGATGATTGGCATATTGAAACGCCTATCTGTTTAGATGAGTCCATCTTGGGCTATGACGATTTATCCTATGCTATTGAGTATGGACTGATTGATGTACTTAACATAAAAGTAGGCCGTATGGGTGGTCTCGTACCTACTAAGGCAGCTATTAATCTTTGTAGAGAATGTCATATTCCGTATTGGGTAGGTAGCATGGTAGAGTCGGGCATTTCTAAAATGTTGCACGCTCAACTAGCAGCTCTAGGTGATTCCTATATGGCAGGAGACCTATCTGATTCTAATAGATATTTTGAACGAGATCTCATCTATCCAGATTTAACCTTTAAGGATGGCGTTATGCACGTTCCTGATGGAGATGGACTAGGTGTAACCGTCTTTGATGATAGACTAGAAGCGTATTGTGTGGAGAAACGAACACTATGAATTTAATAGAATCCTTACAAATTGAAGCACCTCGTATGACGAGCGATACTACATGCATTGCAAAAATGAACTTAGGAGAATTCCACAAACAGCCTCAAGGCTATCTAAATGGTGGTGCAACCTTGGCATTTGCTGAAATCATTTCCGGCATGATGAGCAACGAACTCATTGGACCGGATAAATTTGGCGTAGGTCAATCCGTTACGGCCAACCACTTGCGCCCTGTACGATGTGAAGGGGCCTTAACGGCTCATGGTACCATACTTGTAAAAGGGAAGACATCCCATGTATGGCGCTTTGATATGATGGATGATGCAGATCGACTCATCTCACAAGTAACAGTGACCTTGGCGATAGTAGATTTTGTTCGTTAACGTACGCTGTTGGGAACATGTGTTTTCATATTCTAAATAAAAAGGACAGCATATACAGTTGTATATGCTGTCTTTTTAACGTTTACTTTGAACACATAAATTGTCTCATGCTTACTTAGTTACTTAATTAACTAAGTAACTAAGTCAAACACATCAACTATTTAACTGCTACTACTTACGAGTGATAGTATATAAGTCCTCCATATCTGGAATATCGTAAATAACCCATGTACCGTCACCTAGATGACGCATTAAAATCTTTATGTCTTTAGTCATATTCTTTTTATTGTTTTGGATGGTTGCTGTAACCGTTGCAGTTTCGCCGTTGTCATCTGTTTTGAGGTTTTTAATCTCTACATCGTGTTCTTTAAAGAGGCGACCTTCTACGAGGCGGTCTACCATAGATTTATTATCGTCATTTTGGTTTGCTGCTTGGTTGTTATCCGTAGGCGGTTCTGATTTAAAACTATCTGGATCTTCAATATATTTTCTCATTACATCTTCGATGAGGGCAGGGCCAAATGTTTTGGTAGCGGCTACAGCGGCTTTGCCAAATGGATTAGATGTATCAATATATTTATTACCTTCACGGTCTACAATGTTTTTTACGATGGATTTTACATCTACATGACGCAAAACTTCATCTGCATTTTTCTCCTGAACGGCTTGATGAATGATTTTTAATGTATAAGCTGGTGTATGTGGGACATACCATAAGAAATACCATGCGGCAGCTAATGCGCCTACAACAGCGATGATTAATGTTATTATAAGTGATTTTGATTTCATCGTATTACTCCAAAGTATTTTATATTACATTCTTATTATTTATATAATATATATTTATTTTTATCATAGTCAAAGTCCTCACTACAATTACTTATTAATAATATTAATAAAAAGACGTGTTTATCTATGTGATAATAAAATAAAGAATATATATGCTGTAAAGTGGATAAGATATATCATTGCTTTTAGTTTGATAAAGGATTTATAATAAAACTATATTTCATGAAAAAATCCATATAAAGGGGAACAGACTATGAATAGTAAAAGGGGTATTGTTAGATCTTTAGTATGTACGACTTTGGCTTTGTAGCTTTGCTACATGTGCATTAGCGGCAGATAAGGATAATGGGGAAAAGTGTTCAATCAGTTGGATGGATCGTAACTGATATTGGTATTGGGGAAAGGAAGTCAGAAAGATGACTATCGTGATTAGTAAGACTGCGGTTAACCCACGTCATATTGGCACCCCGGTAGTATTTCATAGTGAGCATAGTGATAAACATTAAAAGCACAATATTTTTATAGAAACTATACAACCTGTAAAGCATTATGATGATAAGTCTAAATCTGTATTATTCGTACAAGGACGTTTTAGATGGGAAATGGTGATAAAATAAATACCCAGCCTATTGGTATGGTGGTAACGGTGCTAGAGATTACTGCACAACATTCTTATTATGATAAAGGTGAAACTATCGAACATGACTCTCTTGGTAGTTGCTAGTGTTGGTGTTGGTTATCGTCGACTAAGTGAGCATGGAGCATGCTTATGGTAGGTGGAAATATATTTTATGATTATGCCGTTAAGGATAAACCTCTCGTGTTGAGCGGGATGGAATATGTTTCTGGTTTAAATACGATTATGAAAGTAATGTGTATCATGGCTTATCAGAGAAAAAGACAGAACCATATCCATTTTTGGAATGGTCTTACCATGATACCTGGAGCAGATTTATTTCATGACACAATGCCAGATAATTTAGTGCCGATACACCTAACGGAATGCTTCTGATATCGATATACCCATGAACATGTATTAGACGGTTTTGATATACGATATACCAGGGAGTACAAGAATAGCTCGTTGGAGCTTTTCCACCCATATAGATACATATCGATGGAAAACAAAAGTCCAAGCGAGCATCCTGAAAATATGTACTATATTAATCAACATAAGGGAATTCTATACATGGAGTTAAGGTTGGGAGCTAAATTGAATGTAACGCCACACATTGCTGTTGACTTAGGGTTTAATAAGAGTAATATTACTCAGTAGAACCTTATGTATCTGTTATGTATACATTGGGCTAAATCTAGATATGCATACTTTGGCGGGAAGCATAGTGAAGATACTATAACTACAGCTCGCTCTAAAATGCTCAATAAGGTTAAACGTAAACGATATGGTTGTTGAACTCCTATTGGGAACAAAACTATCGTGAACATCCATGGATCATCTATAAGTATATAACAATGGTTTTGATTCCATAATGAATAACTTCATATAGTATAGTTTTTTAATTGGCACCCAGTTTTCTAAAAGCTTAGGTGCCAAATCTTATTATTGTCTTTAGACTGGTTCTGTGACGTAGTCGCGAATCATAAAACCACCCCGCTATGCGGGTGCGGCAACGAAAGTTAGTACAAAAATCACCTTGCTTAAGTATAATGTAGGTGTTCAAGCCGCATTATATGCAAAAAGAAAGGTGATTTTATATGGCAAAACAAAGACACAGAGCCTTGCGCACACAAAAATGGTTAGTGCAAATACTACATAGTATTTACACCTAAGTATAGACGTAAAGTTATATATAATCAATATAGAAATAGTTTACGTGAAATACTGCGACGTTTATGCGAATATAAGGGCGTCAAGATTATAGAGGGGGAGCTTATGGCAGATCATGTATATGCTAGTATTAATCCCACCTAAAATATCAGTTTTCATCTTTATGGATATTTAAAAGGTAAAAGTGCACTAATGATGTTCGATAAACACGCAAACTTAAAGTATAAATTTGGAAATAGACACTTTGGTCTGAGGGTTATTAGTGTACAGTAGGTTTAAATGAAGCTACCGTATATATATACGAGAGCAAGAGTTACATGACCAAATGAAAGATAAACTTAGTGTAAAAAGAATATGAGGACCCTTTTTAAGGGTAGCAAGTAATACATATCCCCTTTATAGGGGACCGTTACGAGTCAATGGCTATGCGGTTGAACGTAGTGAAAGCCAGCGCCTTAGACGCTGGTTTAGTACTACGGGCTTATAGCTCAGTGAGCAAACCACCCGTTTTACGGGTGGTTCTGATTTCGTTATGTGAGGTGTAATCTGAAGTATATTCAAGTATACTGAATATAAATAGCTATTATATAGGATTTCTGATGTATAATTCTTATTTCCATATATTTTTGAAAAATTCATCAAAAATTAGAAAAAGTACTTGCATTAGTTGGTTGCCCTCATGGTAATCATGTACAAGTAGTCAACGAGAGTTGATACGCGGCCCCGTGGTGTAGCGGTTAACATGTCGCCCCTGTCACGGCGAAGATCGTCAGTTCAAATCTGATCGGGGTCGCCATTTTTTTACAAAAATCATGCCTCGGTAGCTGCAGTTGGTAGAGCAACGGACTGAAAATCCGTGTGTCGACAGTTCGATTCTGTCCTGAGGCACCATTTGTATTCCATGCGGTTGTGGTGGAATGGCAGACACGCCATCTTGAGGGGGTGGTGAGCGTACGCTCGTGAGGGTTCAAGTCCCTCCAACCGCACTAAGTTGATTAAATAAGGGCTTACAGGTAACTCTGTAAGCCCTTATTTTTGTTTGACATCATAAAGTCTTGCGTGGTTTGACATCATTTTTGACATCAGAATATTTTAGAAATACGTTCTACGATGTCATCTTCCATTTTAGGTGTCACATGTGAGTAAGTATCCATCGTTTCTTGAAATGACGCGTGCCCTAGACGTTCCTGTATGGCTTTCATATTTGCTCCATTTTCGATGAGTAGGTTGCATGGGTATGCCTAGTGCCATGCATAGTAAAAGCGGGCTTACTGATTAAACTAGCGTATTTTCTTACATAGCTTGCTGACTTCATCAGGACAGCGAGGAGCACCTTTATACCAGGGAATACAAGGTTATTATTAATCCAGTTCATGGTTTTAATTCTACGCTTGTCTATGACTGTTTTATGCTTCATAAGCTCCTGGAGTGTTTCCGTATCAATGGCAATTATCCGTTTAGAGGATGTAGTCTTAGTTGTATTAGATATAACTGCAGTAGATCCGATTTTTGAGGGCTGTTTGTGAAATGGATATAGTTGATTTTTGAAATCGATATCCGACCATCTTAAGCCTAATAATTCAGACCGTCGCATACCCGGTGCAAAATGCTAATTTAAAAAGTGCGATGCCTCTACGTTAGATATATTGGATAGGAAGTTTTAACCTCATCTACAGATAACGTTACCATATGCCGAACTTTAACCTGCTTTGGCCTCATCTATGTTTTTTTCATATAGTTCTTAGATGATGTCATCTTTTACCGCCTGCTCTAATATGGATCCTAGAATTGTCATGGTGTAGGATATAGTCCTTGATGATAATCCATCCATTGATTCAAAAACATATCGTAATGTATTAGGTTTAATTTCGGCTAACTTTACGCCTCGATTTTATCTCTGATATAGCGATTGATGATACCTGTATAGCTTTGATATGTGTAGGCGTTATAGTCTTTCCTTTTGTTGTAAATCCATATATTAATCCAGGTGTTTAATGAAATAGTATCACCGAAATTAGCACATGCTTTCGATTAGTATTTGCGTATTTCTCCATAGCTTCTATGGCAGCTTTTCTGGTGGTGCCATAAAAGAATTTACGCCTACCGTTGATGGTTTCTGATACTTGGTATCGTCCATCGGCTCTGTTTTTAGCCATAAAAATAACCTCCTTGGCTAAAATTTGGGTATAAGAAATAAGCCTTTAGAGGTTTTGTAGTGGTATAATGATATTGGAGTGAAAAAGACAACACCCTTTCTAAGGCTAGGTATGTAAGTTTTAGTGGCCTCACTGCGGTGAGGGCTTATACATTTCCTTAACGGCATCAACTCAGTGCTTTTGCTATTCCAATCTGACAGTTTTATGAGCCGCCATTTGTACTGCTGCAAAGGCATGCGTCTCATTACCGCGTGGTTTAATGGCGATAATTTTCTTCCCATTCTAACAGTCTTCATCAATTTCATATTGAATCCAATTACTGTAGCTAGCGTACATACCAGCAATTATTATAACAATGCTAGCATGCTTTATTTGCTCTGTTAGTGCCTTTTTAGTTTTAGTGTATTTTTAGCATCTACAGGGTCATGTTTTGGGACGCTATAATCAGTGATATAACATAGGTAGATCCATCTAGCCACTCAACTATAGTACAATAATCATGATTGTAATTCCAAGCATGGTTAATATGTTTTTCATTGGGAGCGAAAAACACATACATATACATCCTTTCTATGGGGAAAATGAAAATGAAACAAAGATTTATGAAAAACCGATTGTAATAGAGGTATTCCAAAACTGATAAAGAACTTATTATTCAAACCTTAGAAGGACCAATGAAAGCTTCGGTAGGAGATTGATAATTACAGGTACATGTGGTGAGCAATATCCTTGCAAGCCTGATGTATTTTGAACGGACATATCAACCAGTATCTAATGATACTAAACTCACTTCTTGCTTGTAGAGCCGCTATTCATATTGGCCTCAGTTTATATTTTTCGTGCGAAATAATTGATTCACATCGTTCGACTAACAATATGAATCGGTCATCATCTGATAACTCTTTATATACACCTGCTTTTATTTAAGTAGGTGTATTTTTCATTTTTAGTAGCTCTAGAGGTTTTTCTATACTCAATCCAGTTTTCATGGAAGTTGTGCAAAACCATGTAAAGCTACCACAATAACAATGCCTGCAGAGGATGCTGCTGATTATATATTTAATGAATTCATAATTGTAATTGCTGGTGATCAACATCGGCTATTATTCCGCCAAGTGCCATTTTCAGTCCATTTCACCATTTAAATCTATTTTGATTAGAACTACCTTTGATCATACCATTCAATCTGATCATCTAAGCGTTCATTTATATATGCGTCTATTTCACATTGTGTCGCCATGACCTCCCAACATGTAATCAAAAGATTAAAAATGATGATAAAAGTCGATGCTTTCAATCTGAATCATCTATATGTGACCCATGGACCATTTGCTCTACTAGATTAACGTGATGGTCAAATAAAAGTCGTCATTAATAATATGTATTGATCTGTGCTTAGTTTCTCCCTCAGTACGATCATGAGGGAGGTTTTTGTTTACAGATATTATGAGTATCTATATCTTCACATTCCTCTGACACGGCATTAGCATGTGGCAAGTCGCAGTAAATCAAATTTATAACCAATATACACTTTCTTTGGTGTATTCTTAATTTTGTTTCTTTTTCATTGTAGAAGTAGCAAGTTTGTCAAAGTCAGATTTAAAACCTCGATCTTGAATAACCCGGTATTTTTAAACCCTCTTTGCTAAGTTATCTGCGACTTTTTGATATTTTTCCTGCATTGGTTAAAAATGTCATATTCATTGAATTGTGAAAAACTGTCCAGCCTATAAGCCCAATCGTCCATCGACATAAGGTTTTGACGTTCTGCTTGATTTTCAGCATAATCTAGAAACATGCTGACGATAGTATTGAGCTCAGATATTTCTTCTTGTAAAAGATAATTTCTAGGGTATAATCACATCTGTACTTATAATTTTGCCATCTGGAGCATCTTCCATGTGGTTAAGCCCTGTGTGTATTTGTTATGGTCCGCACCGTTCAGCAACAATTTTCAGCAGCAGTTTTATTGGTAATAGCTCAATGCAATTTATTTTGAATAGTAGTATAAAACTGCTTAGCCTCAATACTCATCTTTGTCATAGTCCAAAACTACACTGTGCAAAAATATCGGTAATTTCTCGATAAAATCTTCGTTCCGATGCACGACTTTCTTCGATACGGGCTAATAATCATCAAAGTAATCCTTACCGAATTGGCGACCATTTTTCAGCATATCATCGTTAAGCAAAAGCCTTTTGACAATATATTCTTTAGAGTGTTTGTAGCCCATATTCTGAATTTAGTAGCCTCCTTTTACTATTTACCCTATATCCAACAGCAATAATCGCATCTAAATTATAGAACATTACTTGGTAGGGTTTTTCCATATCGCAGTATGTGCAATCTTGCACATACTGAATTTTCATCTAAACTTTTTGCCTCGGCGAAAATATTTTTAAATGCTTGCTTATTACAGTCCCTATCTACTCCAAATAGTAGTGCAATATCTTTTGCGACATCCAAAAATGTATCGTCTTAAAAGAACGTCTGTTAGAAACGTTTTCATTATCTGATTGATTATAACGATCACATCGCCTTGTGGGGCAATACCATCAGGAAAAAGAAAAAACATATAAAACCTCCTGTTATTTATATATCTTATTTGTGTTTTGTTTGAGTAATTCTACATATTCGACTGCTTTTTCCATATCCTCCTTTTACTTATATCCTTAGCAGCAGAAAAGAGCATACGAGCCCCTGACGTGTGCGCGTAGGTATTCAGCAAATTCGGCTGCTTCGGTGTCGGTAATAGGCTGTCTGTATATCAACCACTCTGACTTGGGCACGCTGAAATAATCTGGCCAATAACTCAATTTTATCGATTCTAGGTATGCATTTCCCTTTACCCAATCGGTAAACGTAGTATACTTTAGACCTAAATCAGCACAGATTTTATTATGATTCATTCCGGACTGTCCATTAGTCGTTGAATATTTTCAGCATAATAGCCTTGCCACTCTAAACTGCGCTAAAAACCTCTTTGTAACGCGTCATATTAATTATTACACCTATATATTACGATAAATTGTCAATAAATCAATATTTTAGCGGAAAGTTTACGAGAATTTAAGTTTTGTTTATAGACATTACGGAAAAACCGTAGTAGAATGATGACTGTAAAACAAGTGGTGAAAAATGAAAGGAGGTTCTCATGAAGTACATGTTAAAGATGCTGAGGGCGTCAAAAATTGGTCACAAATTTGCCGCAGCTAAAGTGATAGGAGTATCTGTTGATACATGGGGAATTGGGAGCGAAAAACGTTCTTATCCTGATGTTCCATATATTAAAAAGATACAGACGTATGTAATGTGGCATATGATGATATTATGATAGTTGATTACGGTTAAACCGTTACGAGAGGAGGAATCTAGCGAAAATAGTAAAACTCATTACAAAAGCAACGCACCAGAGCATAGTAGATGCAATGATTTCATAGCAATAGCACATGGCTTAACGATTACTAATGTGGGAAAACAGTGGCTGATGTAATAGCGTATTTGGAAAAGATACACGCAACGGTAAAAGCCACTAACAAAAAGTTAGTGGCAGTAGATAGGATATTGGGCGCTCGTGGATGGATTATTGGTAATGCTCCTCACCATCCATGTTGCACGACAAAGTATATCAAGTGCATTTACTTGTCTTGGCTCAAGGTTGTCCTGTTGCAGCAGGAGATCCATTGAATTCCTACCTAATTTGCAATTAGTAATTACTACTAATGGGACGTGTAAACATCCTTTTCTTAAACCAAAATCACGGAATTGAGCGATACCAGAGGATTTTCGCTAATTGAAGCACTATAATAGCTACATTTTGAGCTAATGCTAATGCTCCTTGTGTTTGAGAATTACAATAAAAAGTTTTTGCAAATGGAGTATTTGCAGAAGATTGAACTCATAGAAATAACTTTATTTTGTATTTTATGAATTTCTAATTGTGTTAACCACCAAGATGTTATCGCAAAGGCTTTTTATCCTTTACTTCTACTTGTTACCAAGTAGTTCAGCATACGTCATTATCCTATCAAAAATATTATACATGAAATAAATGATGAAAAAGAAAACAAAAGGGAAATCAAATGAATATAAAATGCCACCAACAAAGTTAGTGGCAATAGATAGGCGTGAAAAATATGGAGTTTGTCATCATATATTATAGGCTCAAAGGAATGGTGAATTTGTGATTATTAGAGCTGGACGTGAGCCTTTAAGCCGTTGAGCTTCTTCGCGTAAAATTGGACGTCCGAGTGATCTTTACAACAGACATTTTTTCGATAAGGAGTGTGGAATTTAATAAATTCTGTAGGATATGCTTTTCGCACTTCAACACGTATTTCAACATAAAGAATAGTCCCATTCTGAAAATGCAGAATAGACGCCAGTCGTCATTATGAATCTTGCACAATTATCAATGCATCGAACGAACATAAGCAATAACGTCTTTATTGTATTTTTCCCGTTCTTTTTAGTCTACTAACGTTTGTTAAGTGATTCAGATACGCACCTAGTGCAGATGCAAACGACGCAGTGAGGCCTAAAGAAAAATCATCTGCGTAATTAATCACAATTAATACCTCCCTTTTGAGGTAATTATAACAGAAATTAAGTGAAAAGATAAAGCCCACCAACAACATTAGTGGGCAGTAGAGAGGAGAAACTATGAATATAGAGAAAGTGTATCCCAAAAGAACACAAAGAACTAGCATTAGCAGCTAGACCATTAGTGGAATGTAGACGGCACACCCTCATACGACGATATTGGTGACAGACACTTTGAATGTGTGTGCAATACCGAAATTGGCGTGCTGATAGATGATTAGTCATCTAATTTTGCGTTGTGGTTTATGGACTAAATACTGATGCACAAATCTCCTTTTGAAGATGCATTCAAAAAGATTGAAATAAATCTTCACTACAGCCGAAGTATTGGTACACGGAACCATTTTTGAACCGCACTTGAATGATACCATCCTCATACCCAATAGCGGAAACATTTGAAGATGATACATTTATCATTCCCACAATAACCACCTCCTTTCAAGGTGATTATATCAAAAAGCATTTATTGTGTCGAAAGGAGATTATCATGACAGAAAATACAATACTGAATACCGATATGTTTACAAAAATAGTTATTAAAACGAAGATGACGATACAGTAGTCGCCGTTATTACTGCTGATGATGTTGAACCGGCGCCGCATTATATTGCTGTATTAACTCCTAAGTATAAGTAGCCTTTAGTTAATGAAATATTGATAGGAGGGCTCAATGGATAGATGTAAGCTACGTATCACTGTTGATGAAGCTGCTGAATTGGCCAGCGTAGCACCTGCTGTCATTCGGCAGTGGGCGGAAGATTTTGATTTCCCATCCATGAAAAATTGGACAGCGTGGAGGTAAACGCTTAATACATTTAGATTCGTTTAATGCCTGGTTAGCGAAAAGATGCCAGGCAAGAATAGGAGAGTAAGGAGGTGAAAGACACGATGAGTACGATGACATACAAAGAAAAACGGAGCTTAGACGTGCTGCTATGGCGCCACAGTTAGTCTGATATTATAGAGGGATTTATTGTCGGATCGTGTTTCTATATCTAACGGTAGGTATCTTCTACTGGTGGATTACGGGGAGATGTTGGTGAAATGGTAAAACGATGTTATCACTGTGGTATAAACTTACCCCGAATATTACCCTACAGTCTTTACAATACCGCTATTGGGAAAGTGGTTACAGTATGTAAAGATTGTCATACCTCCTCATCTGAGAATGAGGGCAAAGCAAAGAAAAAGGGCTGCACTTGCTGGAACAAGTACAACCCACTATTAAAAATAACCAGTTAAATTGTAACACATATGAGGCAATCATGCCAACTGTTAATAAAAATATAGACTTTAATTTTTAGCCGTCTGGGCGTGTGCCCCCTAAAGTGCGATTTAACGTATGGGGCCTCGCTTTGTGGATTAGTGTAGACGCGTATAACGCAAATTGGTAGACCGAAGGTTTGCGAGTTGGAATTCGATACATCAGCTCGAGAAATTCATGTATATCCTGTTTTGAGGAAAAGAATAATGAAGCAGCTGATTTATCCACCCAAAGCTGCTTTACAAAAATCTAAAAATCACTATCTCAAGGGCGAGAGTCGTATTAAAAAGAGTTAACAGAATTAGGTATTACTAAAAATATTAGTGGGGACGTGATCATCGAAGGTGATTCTCAAAAAGCTAATATTTAAGTTTTGAGGAGGAGCCAATATGCCTGAAATAAAATCTAAAATTATTGCCATCTGTAAATACATTTGACTTCAACTTTTCGCTGATAATAAAAGAAAAGCGTCGTGCAGCAGAAACAGTAGTAAATTGTTGTAACTAATAGTTATATCAAGCTTTCATTAGCCTCATATTAAAAGGGCCTGAATATTTTAGAGTTGGTATAGACGTTCAATAAAGTGATTTGTGTATCACCTGCGTTAAAAACAGACCTCGTCGTTTTTAAGCCGACCGCAAAGCAAATCGAGCGAAACACTATTTTTATTACTAAAAAGTAGTCACGTAATCAAAAAGCTTAAAGAACTGGCATTCCCAAGATGGTAACTGGGATGCTAGTTGATGGCGAGTTATTATTCAAATTTTAAAGGGAGAAACTATCATGGAAAAATCAAAATATCTCAACTATTAAATTCAACACATTAGATGATCTCAGCAGTGCAGGTGGCAGATTGGAACGAACGATTAAATCATCAGTGCTGCGGTAATTGCTCTAATGTTGAAGCGCCTACGGTAACAGTTGGCGAGACTGTCGATGTTGAAGTAGTTGCGTCTGAAGTCGCAGAAAAAGTAGATAGAAAAACAACAGCCTGAACCTCGTTGGAAGCTAAGTCCAGCACAAAAGGATGTCTCTGCAACCGATTTTGAAGGTAAGTTAGTAACAGATAAAAAGAAGAAAAGGTTGAACAGGCAGAAGAACGCAGCAGAACTCTGCGCCTGTTGAAACACCGACTGACGAATCAACTGGTAACAGAAACACCGGAACAGGGATACAGCATTAGATGTAACTATCTGAACCGGTAGATAAAAAGCATTTTTCCAGAAATGAGAGCTTGATGGGTAAAGATATGGTTCGTGCAGGGAAAGTTATTACTATCTTTAAAAACATGGCATTACAGAAAAGATTACTAGTGATTTATTAACTAATGATATTATCACTGATTTAAAAACCGTAATAGCAGGGGAGGAATATGGCAAAACAACAATTCAAAGCGCAAGCTGACATATAAAAATCGCTAGGACGCACTACATAAGGCAATTGAACTTGATCCTGATAACGCTGAAGAATACGAAGCAGGTATTGCATATACCGAAAAATGTTATGAAAGCTTCTAATGCTATTGTAAAAGCTTTTGATGTAGTAGAGCCACCCAAGGCGGCTACACCTAAAAAGAAAAATCCGAAGGAACCCTAAAGATGAAAAAGCCTCAAACGCAAACGCAAGACCAAAACAAGTAAAAGAGTCTGTACCAGTTGATAATGAACCAGCTATAGATGAAACACAGCCAATGGTTGAGCCTAGTGTAGAAGAAAATGCTGACCTTTTGCTATGTTCGGCGACTAAAAAGGAGGTATTCACTGTGGAGATTGTATCCAGCACCTATATTCACAAAATGTCTCGATAGTGTAATCCTAGAGGCTCTTACGATGCGGAATACACAACCATTCACCATATCGACTGCTGGATTTACTTTTTGGGGTAGATGGCAGCGTAAATATTCATATCAAAATGGATATGTGCCGGTGCCAAATACTATACCTGTCCAAACTGCCAAACATCATCTAATCCTTATGATCAGCAAAATTTACTATTCCATTAGTGATGAGAAAGTATATCCTGTGACCGCTTATGTGGAGGTTATTAATTACAAGCAATTTTTAGATTTGATTAGATACCAAGGCATCCAGCTTTTTCTTTGACGGTAGACGACCACGGAATGTGTACGGAAACGTTGCGATTCGACTTTAAGAAACGTAAGGCTATATTCATTGATAGATTCAGAATTCGTCATGAGTTAACTGTTGGTTACATCTGTGAAAAATGAGATTATGCCTGTGCTTAAAATTCTTTGGCGATTCATATGCTATGACGGACTTTAACAGAAAGTTTTCTAAACAAAAACATCTCAAAAGCATTAAGAGCTATGTTTGAAAAGAGACTCAGCGAAACATATGGGTACGGCACTATGGATGTATATGTAGCTCCTGGCGCCACTGAAGAAAATGGCTATCATTTTACGATGCTGCTTAATATGATTTTAAAATTATCGGCACCGGACATGCCTAGTATTGTTAACTTAATGAGGCAATATGTGTATTGGACCAACGCTTATAGCCTCATATCGATATACAAATATTCCTTTGATGACGATGTATTGAGGCTACAAGAAGAGGTATGAATTTTCAAAAAGCGCTTAGACAATCAGTATAAGGCTCCAAACAGTAGAGCCTTGCGGAAGTGTATGGTTAATAATCCATTAAGCGTATATATGTCTGATGTTCTTAACTTTTAGTGATGAAAAATTGCAGACGTACTATACTCACATTACAGCGTAGTAGGCATGATGGCATCGATCCATATTTTGGTAAGGCCCACAATGCTAATGATGTACGTAAGGCAAATGAGGCTCAAAAGCCCACATGCAACGTTTATGTGGCAACAACTCAATTGAACCGGTGCGTGAACCCCACTATATTACGCTGGCTATTAGGTGAGGACATTCGTGTTATAGAAGATTGTGTGGATATACACGCTCAAAACTTAAGCCAAAATACCAAGAGGCATTATGGAGAAACGATTCGCGTTGAAGAACTTCCATGACGAAGTAATCAATATCTTTAATAAGCAGGAATATGGAGATGTAATATTGCCTGCCCAACCTCAATTACAAGCAGATATGAATGGATGCACTTTATGGTCCCAAAAACTGCAGCTGATTTAATGACATGGAAAGCGATTGAAGAACTGTGTAGGTTCACTATCGTGACCGTGCTCATCTCAAGGCAAGCAGCAATCGTGGTTGTCACGGATGATGATATGAATCCTAGCTGCATGCTTAGAACCAGCCACTGTAATAAGGTTAAAAAGGGTCAACCTAAATTTAATCATCTAGTACAAGCGAAGTTATTCGCGAATGCACAACTAAAAAGACAATAAAAATTCACTCTACAGTGATGGAAAATGGGCCAATCGTTTGAAGATTGAACCTCATACCATTGACGTGGACGCTAGTGTTGTATAGAGATCACTATGAAACTCACAAAATTAGAATTACTAAATTTTAAAGGGCTAAAATCCTTTACCATAAATCTTAATGGCGATGTCGTAATCCGTGGTGATAATGCTACTGGTAAAACGACTGTATTTGACTCTGTGTGTTGGTTACTATTCGGGAAAGATAGCCTCAGATAGAGCTGATTTGAGAATCAAAAACATTAGATGGCGGAGAAACCCATTCATAAAGTCAATCATGAAGTAAGCAGCTACCTTACTTTGATGAAGTACAGTTGAACTCAAACGTGTGTATCGTGAAAAGTATTCATCCCCTCGTGGTGGCGATATAACTCTCACAGGTCATACAACAGATTACTTTGTCGATGGAGTGCCTAAAAAAGAAAAAGAATATAAAGAAATTGTAAATACTCTTTATCGATGAAAGTATCTTTAAATTAATCACAAAACCCATTGTATTTTAATGAAACGTATTCTTGGCAAAAATCGTCGCAAAATTATTGCTTGAGATGTGCGGTGATATCGATGACATTTGTGTAATTAATAGCCGTGATGATTTAAGACGATTGACTGAACTGTTAGAGGGGAGACAGTAGATGATCATCGTAAGGTTGTCGCAGCTAAGAAGACAGCCATCAATAAAGAGCTGATATGATTCCAGTTCGCATCGATGAAGCTATGCGTAATAAACCTGAAACTGTATCTGATAAAGAAAAACTCATTCGTGATATTGAAACCTTATCCGCTGGTATAGATGAAGTTGAAAGCAAAAAGGCATTATTCAAAAACGGATTTAGTTCTACTGAAAAGGGAATCTAAAAATCCGTGATATTAAACGCCAGTTAGATGCTCAAAGCTCCAAAAGTACCATCCGACTATCACAACAAAAACAACACCTACGCGGTGAATACGAGCTCTCTTTAACCAAACTAAAAATGGTGGAAGTAGACAGAGATAGATGTGTTGATAGACGAGACGAACTTAACAAAGAAATTGAGCGTGAGTCTAAAAATGCATGCAACATTACAATCTGAATTTGATACGTTTAACACACAACAATTCAATAAAAGAATCTTGTCCCATTTGTGGACAAGCACTACCCGCTGATAAGCAAGCAGTACTCGAGGCAGAATTTAACACCAATAAATCTAAGCAGCTTGAGGAGTGGAAAGGGCTTTATTGAAAGTGCAGCAGCTTAAAGGAAACTACGAAGAGCAACATAGAAATTATGGTGTCAAAGATTGATAGTTTAACCACTGAGGCATCTCAATATAATGATGCTTACAATGTTAAATTTAAAGAATATGAGGCATACTCTAAGCCTAATCTTGAAGACGATCCAGTCTATGCTGATTTGAAGGCTCAATTATTCTTATTAGAGATTGACGATGAACCAGGTGCTGAAGCCGAAGAACTTGCTAAACTTGATGAAGAACTGAGCTCTATGAAATCCAAAAAGCAGGCCTCTGAGACTGAGTTAAATAAATTTAAGCTTATTGATGATATTAATCATCGAATCCTTGAGTTAGAAAAATCAACAACAAAATCAGTAGCAGAAAAGAACGCACTTGATGAAGCGGCCTTCTTAATGGATGAATTCATTAAAAGCAAAGGTTAATATGCTGGAAAGAAAACATTAACTCAAGATTTAAATTAGCTCGGTTTAAAATGTTTAATGTTATGTTGAATGGCAATGTAGAAGAATGTTGTGAAACTACCCATAAAGGAGTTCCATATCGAAGCATGAATAACGCAGCACGTATTAATGTAGTTAGATACTCATTAATGCATTAACAAGTTATGCGATAGTGAATGCTCGGTGTTTATTGATAACGCAGAAGCAGTAACTGAATCTGTTCCAGTTACATAGTCAAACGATTGTTGATCGTTGATGAATCGAAAACCGCAATTAACTGTTGAGGAGGTGTAGATCATGAATGATTTACAAATTTTAAGAACGATACATTTGGCCAAGTTCGTATTTTAGAAAAAGATAATGAATTATGGTTTGTAGCAAAAGATGTATGTGATTGTTTAGAAATAAAAATACAACTGATGCACTTAAACGATTGGACAATGATGAACGGTCTAGATTTAATCTAGGGCGTCATGGAGAAACAAATATCGTCAATGAGTACGGACTATATAACCTGGTGCTTTCAAGTCGAAAACCTGAAGCTAAAGAATTTAAACGGTGGATTACACGATGTAATCCCTCAAATTCGTAAGATCGGTACTTATAGCATGAATATTCCAAAGTCATTACCTGAAGCTCTTAGAGCCTACGCTAATGAGGTTGGAAATTGCATAATGCTACCAAAGCTATTGTCGCTCAGCAAGAGCAGCAGATAGCAGAATTTAAAACCGGTTAAGGATTACGTAGATAAAATTCTCTCAAGTGAAATCCTAAGCTTTAGGATTACTCAAATTGCAGCCGACTATGGCCTTAGTGCTCAAGAGTTAAATAAAATTTTGCACTGAAGCTGGTCTTCAACGTAAGGTCGGTGATCAATGGATTCTGCATAAGCAACATATGACATAAAGGTTTCACCAAATCAGAAACCTTCACATTCTGCAGAAGTGATGGTCACTTTAGATTCAAAAATCCCGACTAAGTGGACACAAAAAGGCCAGCAGAAATTCTATAGCATCTTAACTAAATTAAACATCCACGCTGTAATAGTGAAGACGTAGCATAGGAGGAACACAATGGGAGAAATTATAGCACGTAAAACACAATTACAAACTCAATCATTGAAGACTTTAGTATCGAGCGAGTCTATAAAAACAGATTCAATGAAATACTAGGGAAGAAGTCGGCAGCATTTGTATCTAGTTTGATTTCTGTTTCTAATAATAATGAACTCTCTAACTAAGGCAGACCCTACAGACTGTAGTTACTGCTGGTATTAGGGCAGCTACACTAGACCTTTCCTATTAATCAAAAATTTAGGCTTTGCGTATATTGTTCCATTTTATAAATGGCAAAAAGAAAATTTATGAAGCCCAATTTCAAATGGGATACAAAGGGTATAGTCAGTTAGCCATTAGAGCTGGCAAATACAAAAGATTAATGCCATTAAAATCTATGAGGTGAAATAAAGAAACGAACTCGATTAACAGGTGAATTCTGAATTAGGATCCTACTGGGGATGATGTGGATTTGATATATGGCCTATTTCCGATTAGAGAATGGGTATGAAATAATACCTATACATGACTAGAAGAAATGGAAACACATGCTAAAAAGTATTCTCAAACTTATAAAAGGTTTTGGACTTTGGAAAAGCTGAGCTGATGCAATGGCTGTTAAAACTGTACTTAAACAGTTGCTACAAATATGGTATTTTGTCTGTTGAAATGCAGAATATGACAAGAATGCTCTCACCTCAGATGGTGCCGCCATCCGTGATAATGATGGAGAACCCACACCTGATTTTGAAGGCGAAACCATCGACGTTCAATCTGATGTGGCTGAAAGTAGTACTAATAGCAAATTCAGAAACGATTGACATTGAACCTACTCCTACAAGTGAATTCGTAGACCCCTGAAACTGGCGAAGCAGTTACTATGTTTGGTGATTAATTGTGATTAGTATTGAAGCTTTTCAGTAGGAGCTCCAAAGGGAACTGCTACCGAATTAAAACATCAACAAATGGTGATGAACTGCTACTGGATGCGGGTTATCCTTTTAAAAGAAATTCAACGGTATTGCTGTTTTAATTTCTTTACATCTATGCGGCGCATTAGTGACACATCAACATCGGGAGACCATAGCTAAGGCCGTAAATGATTCTATTAAAGATTGGCCATCGTGTATACATGTTAAAAGACACTGCAGATGCATTATATGTAGCTGGGCATCATAAAGCCATCTATATTACGCCCTAAGGTTCAATTTACGATAGGTAATTTTAGTATTCTACCTTTTGAATTAGAAACACGACGTTCCTAATGTTGGATTTTGATTTCGACGGTGAAGAGAAGCTGTTATATATTACCGACACCTATTACTGCCGATATACGTTTAAAGATGTTGATCATATCATGGTTGAATGTAATCATTCCCATGAAATTCTAAATCAGCGTAGAAGCCAGTTTACCTGGATGAAAACGAATGGAACGATTAATCTCAATCCCATTTTTCGTTAGAGAATGTTAGTAAATTTCTAAAAGTCTATGGATCTTACTATGTCCAAGATATACGACTACTACATTTTATCAGATGGTAATTTAATGCTGCAGCATTTAAGCAAAGCTGTTCAGTCTGCTACCGGTAAATTAGTAATCGTAGAACAAGAAAGGAGGCCCAATATGATTATTAAATCAATTCAAATAAAAGATGCTGACATTAGTATCGCATTTCAAAAAGCCGTCTACAACTGGATTTACTGATGTATTAACGCTTAAATCTAAAGATGATCCACGCCTGAATTACTCCATGCATTCAGCTAACTTACAATCTATCGTTAAAAGTAATTTTGAATTTTAGATAAATTTCAAATCCTGTTTTTAGTAAAATACATTTAGGTTTAAATGATGCTTATGATGAAGATATAGTTGATAAGGTGAGTGTGGAGGGAACTATTACAGACGAGGGACGCAGATTCAGTTTTAAATTTAAAACAGACTGGTTAAGGTTGAATACGCAGATGCTACATTTAGTATCTCCTGTCTTTAACTGTTCGAGGAATGTATAGTTTATCATGGGGAAAACAGCTTAGGATAGTTTGTTTATAGATGAGGAATGATGATTTGGGACGGCAAAAGACCAATCCTATTATTTTAGCCATGATGTTACAGCGAGCAGTGACCCCAAGATAGTGGCCATGATATCTGAATATGGAATGATCGCGTATGCATGGTGGTGGATTATCTTGAAAAGCTAGCATCATATGAAGATTACAAACTACCATTAAAAAGATATACATTCCTTTGCTCTTGATAATGAGTTAGGAGTAAAAACAAAGAAAATTTGAACATGGGTTGAACATGTGTTCAAACAAAATGAACATGTGTTTGAACAAAAATGAGTTATGTTCAATGTGTTCACTTTTTGTTCGTAACCATTGATTTCAGACCAGAATCATTAGCCAGGATGATGAATATTTTTGGTCTCCGAGCTTAACACGGCGCCTTGAATTTCGGAAAGTTAAAAACGAAGAACTCCGGAAAAACGTAGGCTCGCAGCATTAAGAGCGAGAGGCTAGACGTAAAACGAATGAAAAACGAACACGTGTTCAACAAAAGGAACACATGTTGAGCAGAAAACGAACTATAAAAGAAAAGAAAATAAAAGAAAATAATATAGAGAGAGATACGCGCGCGCGTGAAGATGAAAATCTCTCTATCTATGTTTGACGATGATGATAAAAATAAACCTATTTACGAATTGTATATGAAGTCAATCGGAGATATATCACCTGTTATTAAAGAGTGGTTAGATGATCTAGTTGAATCATAATGGCAAAGAACGAGTCATTGTTGCTATATACCACAGCCGATAATGTGTAATAGTATCAAGTATGTTGGAAACGGTTACAGCAGGGAATTTCTAGGAGGTGAATAAAGATTTTGGAACCACTAAACGTAACAGCAGCAATAGAGGCTCTTCGAGCAAAAGACGAGCGTTGACTGGCAAGCGGAATATGAAAGAGTACACGGTATGAGTTCTTTTATCCAATTTATGATAAACCAGTAGTCATTCAAACTAATGTTAATACTACATGCTACAGTTGGAATTCCTAAAACGGTATTACGATATGGATTTTGGAATGGTTACGCAAGCATGGTAGTTTCGAAAAGAAAAATACTGAAGCCTATGCTGTGGTTAAGGAGTACTCTCATAACCTAAAGGAAAATCTTGAGTCTGGCAAGGACTTATATTAAGGGGACCAGCTGGACGGGAAAGACATCTATTGCAGTTAGCTTTCAGAGGCCATGAAATTAGGCAGAGGATGCCTTTATGATCAATACCAAATCTACTAGATAATATGCTTACGTTATCTAAGGGCGATAATGTAGCCTATCTAAGCTATGGAGCAAAAACTTAGAAATATTCTTGTTATTGCTTGATGATTTCAGTGCAGAGTATTCGAAGTCTGACTGGTAGCATCTAAGGTTGAAAGCGTTATATTGATCGCTGGCAACTGAATGAAGCTTTCTATAATTCTTACGACGAATTATAGCGAGACCTGGACTGAAGAAAATTATAGTCAAAGAATATACGACCGCTTACGTGAGAATATGAAGAGGCTATATTCAATGGAGAGTCACACTGATGAAGATTCTTCCTGCGATGTCAGTTTAGGTTTAGAAAGAAAGCCTACAACCGGTTCCCAACGTTAAATGAGTATATTGACTGTGAGCGTGGTTCTACTACAGCAGCTGCTAGAGAAAAGAAATGCACAGAGCAAGTCAAAGAATAATGTCTATCACAACAGATAGAATCAGTTGAGGGGCAAAAGTAGACCATTATTTGAATGGCACTCATCAACCAGGTACATGATCCTGATAACGTAGCTTTTGCTAAGAAATTTATTCTTGATGGATTACAAGCTGCAGGAGTGCTAGAAAACGATAATAGGAAATTTATCGACTATGGCTGATGAGATTGTAAATGGCGATGATGATTTTGTGATTGTACATATCACAGAACATATGAGTATATTCCTATAGTCGCTAATAGCCATAAAACTAAATTTCATATGTATAAGAACGTTTTAATGCGTAATGAGTGAATCTTCATGAAACTGGAATAAAAACACAATACGGACTAAATAAAGCGTAAAGGAGGAGATGACATTTGAATGAATGCGAAATTGAGAAAATTACTAGGTTGGCTACTGAGGTGGCTACTAAAACCTACTATGAATTAGCAAAGCAAGAAAATGTCAGGTCGTAAACTTCGACACAACACGATCAAAGCTTATTAAAGATTATAGTCAATTACAGTCATACGTAGACAATGCTATCTCGGATTCGCACAAGCCGAAGATATATGGCTCAATGAACTGTTGATTGATATGTTTGACGATAATAGTACTGTGAAAAGTGAATGCGATTGTTAAATCTAAAGAAAAACAGCATTGATGATGCGACATGTAAATAACATGCTCGATATCTATGCTGAGAAGTGTAGCGGCAAGCAATTCAAATTGTGTGAATGCATGCGCAGGTATTATATTGATGGAGAAACCTTAGAAGAGATTGCAGAATCATTTCCTGAAAAGCCAGATGTTCGTACCTATCAAACGTTACATCGCTAGAGGAATTGAAGAGTTATCTGTATTGCTCTGGGGTGTTGATGGACTTAACACAAAGCTAGCCTGAAAATTGTCCCAAAATCTGTCCTAGACCCGTCCTCTCTGGACAGTTTATAATGATAGTGAGTTAATAGGAAACAATTACTTCTCTCAACGACACAGTGAATACTCTAGAACACTAAAGCGAAAGACCACTTAATCTATACGGTTAGGTGGTCTTTTGCATACAAATTTGAGTAAGTGAGGTGAATGCGATTGACCGGATGTATTGTGAAAAGAGACGGTGTCTTAATAATGTGAAAAGGTTGGTGCAAGGCTAATGGAATTCATATAGACCATATGTGTAAATCGTATGCACCATCACATTCGTTAGTAAAGACAAAAACAGCAAAAGGTTCATAAGGAATGCGGTAAATATAAGCAAAATAAAGGTGTTTTAAAAGTAGCTAGGAGGTGAGATAGTGGCTGCATTAAAAAAACAAACGACATGAAAAAGTTTTGTCACGAGTATATCAAGGATATGAATGCGAAACAGGCCGCTATTCGAACTGGTTACTCAGAAAAACAGCTAAGATGCAAGGCAGTCGGCTGATGACTAATGATGACGTCAGCAAGGGTTGCTGAGCCCGTGATGCCTACTTTAACGAAAAATATCGATGACGGCTCAGCAGGTCGAGTATGAGTTAACACGAACCGTCTCTGGGGCCTCTCAAACGAAAAGCAAGTAGTAATCGAGGGCAGGAGAAGGATGTTCTGAAGCTCGAATTATCGATAAACCGCCTGATGAGAAGTCGAGGCTGAAAGCCCTGGAGCTCATGGCGAAAAGGCAGAGAATACTTAGCGGTGATACAACCATCGATATTAAGCCCTGTACTCATCGTAGGTGGTGACGATATTGCAGACTAACAGAGTGTACTTGCCTGATATCGTAGGGCAGGATACGGTGCTTTTTGGCGGTTCAAAGGTCGTTATAAAAGGCTAGTCAAGGGCAGTCGTGCCAGTAAGAAGTCTTCTACACAGTCTCTAAAAAGTTATTATGGAGATAATGGAGAACCCTTGTATAAACTGGCTAGTCGTTCGTAAGACAGAACGGACTTTTGCGAGATAGTTGTTTCGCGCAACTCAAATGGGCTATGCGCCAGTTAAAGGTAGAGCGGTACTCAAATGTTCCGTATCGCCACTTGAAATAACATATATTCCAACAGGACAGAAGGATTCTATTTCGTGGTCTCGATGATCCTTTAAAGGTAACATCCATTACTGTTGAAGTTGGGGCGCTGTGTAGGCTATGGATTGAGAAGCTTACGAGATTATGAGTGAAGATGCCTCGACCGACTGGATGAGTCTATTCGTGGCCAGTTGCCTGACGGTTTGTATCACCAGGTAGTTCTAACTTTTAACCCGTGGTCCGATAGGCACTGGTTGAAGAAACGATTCTTTGATGAGCCTAGTGAAAAACGTGCTAGCCATGACTACGAATTACCCGTGTAACGAGTTCCTGAGTAACTGACTTAGTATTGTTCGAAGAAATGAAGAAAAACCCTAAAGCGGTACCAAGTAGCAGGGCTTGCAACTGGGGCGTTGTTGAGGGCCTGGTTTATGAAAAACTGGAAAGAACAAGAGTTCAGTATTGAGTGAAATACGCAAGTTACCAGGAGTCAAAGCTATATTCGGCTTGGATTTTGTGTTATACTACAGACCCGACAGCTTTCTCTCTGTGGTGTCGTTGATTCTGCAGAACGACGACTGTATGTGTTCGATGAGTCTACGAACACGCTCTCACTAACAGTGCAATAGCTGAACGAGTAAAGCGTTTGGGATATGCGAAAGAGACTATTATTGCTGATTGTGCCGAGCCTAAAAGCATAGCCGAGTTGAGAGGATTTGGAATGACTCGAACTCGGGCATCTAAAAAGGTGCAGATAGTATTCTGAATGGTATACAACGCATCCAGGATTATGAAACTATAGTGCACCCCTAGATGTGTTAACTTTTCACAGACCAGCCAATATCAATGGGGTAAAGATAGATTTGGTAAGTATACAGGCAAGCCTGAAGATGAAAATAACCATTTAATGGATGCTATGAGGTATGCATTTGAGAAATTTGCTGTGGTTAAATCCATCAATTCTGATATTTATTAGGAGGAACTTCATTATATGTTTATTACAAACGAACAGAAGTATGCATACCAGTTATTACATGATGCGTACTATGGGTCCGGGATATCTCTTTAGGTCGTGGTTTTGAAAAACAGCATCCAAGAGAAAGCGTAGAGCAATTATAATTTCCGTAAAAAGTTATCAAGCTATTCTAATCATACAGCAGCGATTATTAATGCGGAATGTAGATCCTATCTTTAATGATGAAATTCGAAGAGAGTATAAAGAAACGGCTAAATTCAAAGTGTTTTTAACAGATGCTGATCGATTAGGTACATCATTACAGAATACATTCAGCAACAAGCTGTATTGCACAAAATGTATGGTGTTGTGTATGTCATTGTTAACAATGAAGCAGAATTTGGTGAAAGCTTTGGCATTGATAATGTACGTGATAGACGGTTACTGTATGTAACTTCAGTTGAACCTAGTAATGTGGACTGGTTGGAAACTGATGACAAAAGGTCGAATAATTAGATTCGAAATATAGAACGATTATTACTGATGATAATGGAGGTAGCTCAACAGTTTATTATGAATGACAGATACAAAAATGGACCATTCGTGATAAAGGGCGAGTATTATTAATGAAGGTGAACATGGTTAGACATGTCCCCGTAGTGCAATGGTTTGCCGCAGCACTAAGAAAACAACTATATTACCGCATCCAGAGTTCTATTCGTTAGCACAAAAGAACTATAGAGTTTATCATCTAGATAGTTTATTGACACAGATTTTGAACTCTCAAACATTTTCTACTTTAACCATGCCATCGGATGAAGGTATAGAAGATTTAACCTTGGGCGTTAACAATGTACTACTATATCCATCAGAGGCCAGTCATCCTCCTGCTTTTATTGCTCCAGATAATGGGCTGGGCACAGATCATCATGCAAGAAAAGGAAGCTGAAATTAAAGAAATGTACCGCATAGGTGGTGTTGATTCTGTAGTAGGTTCATGCAGGAAAATCAGGGGTTGCTAAGCAGTGGCATTCAAAGAACAAAATCAATGACTAGCAAACTTGCTGTACAGTGTGAAAAATGCAGAGAAAGCCATTATTGCATTATATGAGTTGTGGACTGGCGAGCAGTTGAATTATAAATGCGAATATCCAAGGGACTTTGACATTAATGATGTAGCTGATTGCTTATCTCAAGGATCAGCAGCCCTTGATTTGAGGGTTTAAATCTAAAACATATTATGTTGAAGTGCTTAAAACGCATCCTTGATGGATATATGCCTAATATTGACGGCAATGTATACGATGCCATTGTTAAAGAAGTAGAGAATACTGCAGATCAAGAATTGATGGATAGAACGTATTCTAATCTAAATAATGACGAGGATGTAGATGTAGATGAATAAGGCAACAGAGCGTGTTATTCGGAAATTAATTGATCAGTTTGAAGATGAATTACACAGATTGCTAGAAGACGGATATAACCCAAGAGTAGCAGTCAAAAAGCCTATAAGAAGGTCCCAATCATGGAAGCTGAGTGAGGGGGACATTGGTCGATGAGTTAGGTCAAAGTGCACGTGGATATGGTGTTGATGTAGGAGTAACAGGTAGTAGCGAATAAAAATGCCAGTATATCTGGTATGCCTTATGAGTTTGAAACCATATCAAAGGCCATGCAGAAGGCGTGGGCTCCAGACGGACTGAATTTATCCAAACGACTGCACAATGCATCCTTAGCCGTGAAGCGTGAAGCAACCAATACTATTCAAGATGCAATAGTACAGGGTGAACACACAATGGAAACCGCAAAGCTTTATTTGATGGTTACGGTAGTGAAACTATTATTTTCAAAAGCTGAAATACCAATATTCATAAAACGTATTAATCGATTAAGCATCGTGTTTCCTAAGCAGATAAGATGGGGCGTGATGTTGTAAAACATCAAATCAGAAAAAGTACGATATTTAATCGAACAACGCACAACACCTGGGATGAGGGCCGCATATAGCGAACTGATGGATGTAATCGAAAAGGAAACGCCGCAGCTGTTAATCGTGCGGTGTACGTTGCAACCTCGACAGAGATGCGCAAGATATCGCGCAGAGCGCATTGCGCGGACAGAACGAGCGAGGGCATATGCTGAGGGGGAAATTGCGACATTTAGATGATCCTGATGTGGTAGCCTCGGTAGGGCGAATGAGTTCGAGTCACCCCTATTGTCGATATTTGCGATGTATATGCTAACGCAGATTTATATGGGTTAGGCCGTGGAGTGTATCCAAAGGATAAGTTCTACATTTGCACAGCAAGTACATCCACATTGCCTTTTTGTCGCTATGCCAGTTATCGATGGCATGATCATTATACTGTTGCAAAGCCTAATGAAGCCGGGGGATTGCTGCATATTTAAAGACGCTGAACAAAAACAGAACAAGAACAAATATTAGGGTAAATGGACGTCAACTTAGTAGTTTGAATGAGCATATATCGTGGACTGAAAAGCTAGGGGTGGAGTGGCGATGTTTTTAAACGCAGACTCCTGGTGATTGAGAGTCTAAAGACTACATAAAAAGATGGTAAAGTTCGTGTCGAAGAAGAAATCTCAAAACGGAAAGATGGCAAATTAAAGAAGATGTCAAAAGCTCGTATTATAGACTATATTAATTCTCCATATTTTAATAAATCATATGTAGCTCGGCAGAGCATGCATGTAAGATGGTAAGCTATCATGATGCCTCAAAAATAAAAAGCTATTACGATGTCGAACCATCACATTCTGACATAAATAAAGGCAATAAGAGTTGGAGCGAAGTAATGAGGAATAGGGTTTGCGTAATGGCGATTGGAACCATAAAATACTAGTTGATATATCCCCATATTGGGTATGATGTACATGAGAAGACAAGCGCGAAACGGAGTACTAGTTTTGCAACTGTGCATGTATCTCATTAAAGGCATTCATATTGTACCGAAGGAAGTGAACGAAAATGCACAGAAGAAGAATTGCGTAGACGATATGATGAAATCAAATCAGAAAATATTGAAGTCATATTCGCTGATGGAGATACTATGAAAGGCAAAATTACTGGGATATACATTCAGCGTAAAATAATGAGCCAGACGAAGCGTCTCATAGACGTTGGTGAATATGAATTGTATGCTCAGTGAAATCGTAGAAATACGAGAGAAATTTAAACTTAATTTAACTAATCAAGCACTTGCTTATGCAGGTGCTTTTTATTTGCCTTTTTAGCATTGCAGGCGCAAAAGAATAAGACCGCGGTCGTGAGGTGCGGCTCACGACAAAAGCGAAGAGGGAAAGTTTATTTTACAGGAGGTCATACAGATGACAAAAAGAGGAACCAATTAAGTTAAGGGCTAACGGAGGAACAAGCAGAGGCAGTGACTAAGGATTATGGTGAAAAACTATGTTTCAAGAGTCAATTTAATGCCAAGAACGATGAGGCGAAAGCAGCAAAGCGGCAAAAAGAAGTCGCTGACCGTGAGCTTGCTGATGCGCAAGCGCAAGCTGATCACCTCTGCTAGGGATTAAAGATGATGCAGGTATTGTAGCTATGCAGCAACGAATTAAAACCCTGGAGGATTCTGTAGAGGCCGAGCGTAAAGCAAGAGAAAATGCTGATGCACAACGTGTACAGTCTGAAATTTCTGCAGCGTGGTTGATTCTTTTGACGAAGCGTAACGCTATGGATCCTAAGGAATTTTTCAAAGCTGATTGTTGGTAACGATCAAAGTCAACGAAGATGGTACTTATGGATATTAAGTCTGATGGTACTAGTGGGAACTGTTGACGATTGTGTAGATGAACGCTAAAAGGTAAAGATTATGCAAATTAAAGATGTACAAAAACGCGGAAGTGGTTCAGGCACAAGCGGTGCAGGAAGCAACAATTCTAGCAGTAATAAGCCAGTAGGTTTGAGCAATGTCAGCGGTTGCTATTGAAACCCAATAAATTTTATAAATTTAATAACGGAGGAATAAACTAATGCCAATTACACATTAGCTGAAGCAAAACTTAACGTACAAGACGATTTGCTAAAATGGGAGTTATTGACGAATCGTCAAATCGTCTTTTTATTTGAAAACCTAACATTTGATGATGCTGTATCTCTCTACTGGCGGTGGCGGTACTTTTAACCTATGGTTATACTCGATTACTACACAACCAGCAGCAGATTTCCGTGATATTAATGCTGAATACACCTCAAAGTGTAACTCGAAGCGTCATACAGTTGATTTTGAAAGTACTGGCGGATCCTTTGAAATCGACCGTGTAATCGCCAAAATGGTGGTATTGTTGACGAAGCAACATTGCAAATCGAGCAAAAGGTCAAGGCTGCAACTGCATTGTTTAACGATTACAGTTATTAATGGCGGATACTGGTACCAATGCTAAAGCATTTGATGGTTTAGACAAGGCGCTTTTAGGTTCTTCTACTGAATATACACCCACAGCAGCTATCGATTTGTCTGATAGTGGTGCTATTGAGACAAACTACAAGACATTCTTAGATCAACTCTGATGAATTCCTTTAGGCTTGATGGTGCGCCATCTGCCATTATGGGCAACTCTAAATTGATTGCTAAAATTGAGCAGAAGCTAGACGTTCTGCGATGTACTCTACTCAATTAAAATGAATTCGGACAACAAGTTGAATATTACGGCATTACACCATTAGTTGACCTTGGTACCAAAGCTGGTAGTAATGATCCTGTAGGTATTAATGGTCAAGGTGAAACCTCTTTATATGTCGCACGCCTTGGCCTCGATGGTTTCACGGTCGCATCTCTTGCGGTGCGATATTGGTTAACTATGGCTCCCCTGACTTCACTCTTCCGGAGCTGTAAAAGAAAGGCGAGGTCGAAATGGTTGCCGTGGTTGCATTAAAAGCACTCAAAGCTGCAGGTGTATTCCGCAAAATTAAAAGTTAAAATAGGAGGCCCAATATGCTGATTATAAAATTTCCAGTGTCTGATTATACAGGACAAACTGGCAATGTTACTTTTGTTAATGGCGAAGGATTTACTGAAGATGCCAACCACATTGAATGGTTTAAAGAGCACGGCTATGAAGTTGTGGAAGATAAACCGCAAAAGGGACCCAAAATACAACCCCAAATGCTGTTAAAGAGCCTGAGAGATAAAGAGCCAAAGGATGAGGGGCCCCTAAGGATAAAGAGCCTGAGGATAAAAGAGCCTGAGGACAAAACCTCAGGTAGGGTTCTGTATAATTGCTATGAATAGCTTTAGACATTTAACAGGCGTATTCAGCAAGCGGTAAAAAGCTAGTACTATATTGGTTCGAGATAGCGCACAAGAACAACATAGATATGCCACTAAAACAGGCAATCTTGAAAAGGCGACAGACTATCGAATCACAGATAGTGGTATGCAAGGGGTAGTATTCCTAGACAGTATGTTGCTGAAAATACGCCCCTTTTGTTCATGAAGGTACAGCTGCACACTTGATACGCCCTAAAAATAAGACAATATTACGATTCGTCCCTAGAGGAGGGCATGGCTTTATTTTCGCATGAAAAGTATTCACCCAGGAACGAGCGGATCCATTCTTATATGATGCAATATGGGCAGGAATATCGAGAATATCACTGATATATTTGCTAGATATACGGATAGTGCAGTAGAGGATGTAACTACAGGGGCTTGTTAAAAAGGATACACTATAAAAGCACATGTGAGGTGACGTATGCTTTTATAAAACCGAGGAAATGGATGAGCTATTCGTCGATGAATTGCTAGGACCTGAGGTAACAGAAGGTGCTGTTAAAAAGCAGAGCAATGGTTGTATCGTTGGCTGACCGGTTGGGTGTCGCAGAAGATAAAGTAATCAGAAGTTTTATTACTGATGAGTTGGTGCTTGCTTACATCTATCGTGAGGTCTGTTTAAATAAAGCATACGCATTGCCAGGTAGCTATACCAACAATGGGTCCACAGATGATTTCTACTCTAAAAGCTAGAATATTATGAGGCTAGATTAGAGATGTTAGAATCTAAAAATCACACCTGGACAATTAACGAGGAGCCCATCTGAATATAAAAGGGTACCGCTCTGTAGATATATTTAGTAATATGGTTTGAACTAATGCAAACATATTAAATCTACTATCGACAATAGCGGTGCTCCATTTTAATGTCATGCTAGGTGCTATGCGACCACAAGCAGCAAAAGTTGATGAAAATGGCGTTATTATGATTATTCGTGGGGAAACTACGAGGAGATAACTCCATTCAATCTGAATTAGAGCAAGAACTATATATCGAGGTTTGGGTAGAAATGATAACCCAGATTTACAAGTCGGTTATGAATTAATAAAGCTAACTTGGAGGATAGGTTCGAGGCAATTATTAATGATTCACATGCAAAACGTTGTGGTGAATTAGACGAAACTGCATGTATATTACAGAATACTGGCTACTCAGATTATAGATTTAGTATGTACAAAGTAAAATTGGCGACCATGAGTAGTGTACGGCCTTTGGTTGGTACGCACATATCGCTTTATGGTTCGCCTTATTGATTTAAAAGAGAAAACTAACGGAGGTATTTTTCTAATGGCACCAGCTGCAACACCAAAAATTATACAAACCGGCTCAAACCGCAATGCCTACAGCCGGCAAAAATTATCTTATTTACTTAAAATGTAGGCACTGGACGAAACTACAAATGCTGAATGGCTTATCTTGGGCGGTCAACGTGGTAGCGATGTATCTCGTAAAGCTGACAGCATCGATGCATCTAGTAAAGACAGTGGCGGTTGGAAAGTTACTATTCCGGGTATGAAAGAATGGTCTATCGACCTTGAAAACGCACAATAATGCCAAACGAAGAAAGTTTGACATTGCTTGAAAAGCATTCTTAAACGATGAAAAAGTTCATTTAAAATTCGAATACCCAGACAAATCTTACATGACTGGCTATGCATCTATTACAGGGATCGTCATAGTACCCGCATGACGATGTAGCTACTTACAAAGGTACATTGAACGGTGCAGGTCCATTGTCTGAATTGAAAAAGCCTAATTAACTATTTATAAGGAGCGTGTTTTAACATGAAAAATTAATTGTGATCTATTCGCTATGGGCGAAAACTATCTATTTCAACATTGGTCGTATTGTTGAGTTGGAACAGCTATGGGGTGAGCCTATTTTTAAAGCGGTACAAAGTGGCACAATGACATTTAATCAGCTTATCACTGCACTGGTCGTGGGTATGAAACACCACGGCAAAAAGCGTGATTACATCTATTATCAAGACAAACTACAAGAACTCTTTGACGAGGCACAGTCTCAATATGCCGACCTTGTACAGTTGATTGTCCAAGCCCTTATTGGCAGTGGTGTGTTTGGTAAAGCTGCATATTATGCTTTCATTCCCAGATGAGGCCGATGAGCAAGCACGCTCCGAGGTTGAGGCTGAAAACGAAACAGGGGTACAAGACGGAGGCGACACCGCCCCCTCTTTTAAAGTATGGATAACGAAAGCTGAACGCATGGCCTATGGTCCACTTAATCTTAAACCGTGGGAGTTCATGAATTTAAGCCCTATGGAGTATTACAAACTTGCCGAGGGTTATGAGTTAAGAACGGAGATTGAGGACCGTAAGCAAGCGTGATTTTGCGTGCCTAATGACAAATGTACATATCGCAGGCAAACGTAAGTTGACTGTCGAGGATATTATGAAACAATTACATCCAATGACATTAGCTAAACGCAAAAACGAAGAAAAGTTATTCATGGAAGAATTCAGACAAGAGGGAGGTGAGATATAGCATATGGCCGAAAGTCAAATTAATGTCAAAATTGTTGGCTCGTCTAATGGTGCTGAACAGGCACTTGATAGAGTAGCAAGGAAAGCTGGAGCAAGCACTTGGCAAAAGCATTTTCTAACTCGCTTGATAGCGTAAGGAATAAAGCTCAAAAGGTCTTTGGGGTTGAAATTCCGGGACTTATGAACGCTGCAAAGTCTGGTGCTGCATTCGCTGGTGCTGCGATGGGCATTGAGGCAGCCGGTAGGGCGTTAAAAGATATGGCCGTTAGTGCAGTTAAAACAACGGACCAATTGACGCAATTAAGGGCTCGTATTGATCTTATCAATGATGGCAGTCAAAGTACTGCCGAAATTATGGATAAGGTATTTTCTGCCGCCAATCGTTCACGTGGTAGCTTTTTAGATATGGCTGATAGCGTAGCAAAACTAAATTTGTTAGCAGACGCTTTCACCTCCAACGATGAGGCCATTTATTTTGTTGAACAGTTAAATAAGCAATTTAAGATTGCCGGTGCAGTGTACAAGAAACTACATCCGCTATGTACCAGTTAACACAAGCTATGGCAACAGGTGTAAGTTACAGGGCGACGAATTCCGTTCCATTATGGAAAAATGCTCTGATGTTGGCGACAAAGTATTGCACAAGAAATGGGGCTATCTGTGAGGGCAAATTAAAGAAATGAGCTCGCAAGGTTTAATTACTGCGGACATTATTAAGAATGCCTTATTCGCAAGGCTAGAGGAAACAAATGCAAAATTCGCGTGAAATTCCTATGACATTCCAAGATATAGGAACTAAATTGCAGAATGATCTTATTGCAGCATTTCAACCTGTAATGGAGGAACTGGGCAATATGACAAGTTCCGATGCATCTATGAGCGTGTTAAACGAATTGGCGTTTTCCTTTAAAGTAGCAGCTGCAGCCGCACTGAGTGTCTCATAGTAACCATCAAGGGTGCGTTTAGTGGCTTGGGTGTTGTGATAACTACCATTAAAAATATCGTATCTAGCTTTGTGCAGTTGTTTGTTACGTCTATGCTTTGATTACTGCCGCTATTATTGGTGTGAGTGCTGCATTTTTAGCACAAAAAGCCATTATAGCAAGTCATAATACAATGCTTGCTTTGTTGACTGTTCGCTTTACAACTTTGGTTACTGCTGCAAGCGTACATTGGGCGGTGCTATTGGTGCGGTAGGTCTTGCGTTTGGTGCTTTTTAGGGCTATTGCAATGACTACACAAGCCGTAATTATGGCTATTAGGACAGCGAATATTGCCAGCGCGGCTGCAATGGGCGTGGCAAAGGTGGCTTTACACTTGCATGAGTGGTGCTACAGCAATTCTAAATGCAACTGCGATGAAACCCTATTCCTATATTTGTAGGTGCATTAATCGACGCTTGTCGCTGTATTTGGTCTATCTGGGGCTGCGGCAGGTGGTTTTAGTGAAAACGCTAAGTGAAGTATTTTCCACTATCGTTCATACAGCCGTTTGGGGCGTTAATAAGATTATTGAGGCTTTGAACTGGTTAATTGCTAAACTCAACAGCGTTGGCGATAAAGTGGCCAAATTCTTTGGCGGAACATTGCATGCAATTCAACAAGTAGATACAATTTCGCTGATACTGCACAAAAGTATCACGTCAATACTGTCGGCGATATTATGGGCCGATTACATCAAGCTTATCCGGTGGCGGTGGTGATCTTGATGTCGGAGGTGGCGGTGGTGGTGCTGACACTGGCTCCGTGTAAAAGGTGGCAAAAGGTGGAGGCGGTAAAGGTGGCAAGGTGAAGATTTAGCAAAGGAGGCTAAGCAAATTCACGAAAAATCTTGCAATCTTTCCTTGAAATGCAAGGCAACCAAGCTAGAGTAAATCGAACTTCAATACAAAAAGGAGCGAGAAGAACTTGAAAAGTCAAAAACCAGCTAATGAAAACTATCACGAGGACTAAAATTACTTGATGAAGTTTATGCAGAAAAAGCGTATCACAAGGAAAACAGGAGGAAATGACAAAACCGCGTGCCATTGAAACTGGTATTCGTGATATGCAACAAGATTTTGCGTTTAGAACTGCTAGTAAAGATAGTACAGGCAATGTATCTCCTGCCGTGCAGTTGAAAAATGATTATAACAATGCTAGATGAAATTGAGGACACATTATGCAGATATGGTTGACAAGTTCATGAAAATGGACAAAATGGAGCAACAACACCATATATGATCTGTTGAAACAACGAGGTGTTGAATTCGAAAATGAGTGCTGACGGACAAATTTCTACGAGAAAATGAAAACGAGAGTGTTAGCGGGCACAAGCAGAGTATGCTAAAAAGGCTTTGGCAACAACATACTGATCTAGTTAACGAAAAGTATGCTATTGATGAGGCTATGCGTACTCAAAACTTCGATGCGTTACAAGCTGCATTAAGTGATGAATATAGTTGCAGGCAACAGCACTATGACTCACAGCTCCTTTGAAGAATGGAAGTAAGCCGCAATCGATGCTCATTGGAATGGACAGCAGTATTAATTGACGCTTTAAACGCTGGTATAGATAGTATGCAGAGTGGCATTTCAGGTCTTATTCAAGGCACTACCTCTTTAATGAGTGCCATTCAAAATATTGGTAAAGCTATTTTAAAGACTATTGCAGATTTTATCACAAGTTGGATAGCGGCGATGGTTGAGCCGTATTTGGTAAAATGATGCAATCGCAAGAAACTACAACCAGTATTGCTGCGGCTAACGCTCAATATCTCAGCATGTCTGCATTAGCTCAACAAGTTAGTATGGCGACATTTGGTGCTAGTGCTGCGGCTGGTATGGCTGCGTGGACCGCCAATACTACCGCAGGAGCAGGGCTTTCACTTGCCAATGGTGCAACAAGTTTTGCATCCCAGGATCACGCAAAATTAGACTTACCAAAATATGAGCGGTGGCGTGGCCTATGGCTCCACTTATGCTGAGATTGGCGAGGGCAAATATAAAGAGGCCGTATTGCCTTTAAGCGAGCACATACGACGAAATGGAGTGCAGGCACAGCACTGTGCCGGTGGTGGTAGCTACTGGTGGCATTACGTCTAACGTATCTGCTATGGACGCCTCATCTCGTTTGGCGATTGGTTAGAGAATTCGGCAGGTCGTTCTTTGCGACAATTTTTTAGTTAACCAAAATAGGGAATCTGTGGCTACGGAGGGTACATGGTAATGGCAGATTTATTGAAATTCCCAGATATTAGAACCCTGCATGGAAGTCACAAAGGCTCAAAAATGGGATACTAAAATAAAACGTACTGGGAGCGGTCGATGGCGAACTATGACAACCTTGAAATATCCTCAATATACCATTACAACAGAATTTTGCAGTACTAAGCCCAGAAGAACACAAAGCGTCTTATGGCGCTTTATGCATCTGTAAAGGGTGGTACTGTTCGTGTTCTTATGGTTAGATCCAGAGGACCATGAGGAGAAAGGCATAAGGCTTGGAACTGTGCACAATCTGAATGGCAAGCAGTTCGCGTTTATATGGTGATTTTAGGAACCGGTAGCACTATTGAAAAACCTAAAATTATACGCTAATGGTACGCGTTAATGCCGTATCTGACAAAGGTGTTATAAGATTGGCTGCAGGTATTAGGTATCTCGACCGCTATTATTACTGCTGACTACAATATTACTGGAAAGTTATGTTCAGTGGCGATTATACGGACGAGGCCGTTTTTAAAGACGTGATGAAGTCTAAATCGTTTAAATTGGTTACGGTGAGGTGATTATAAATGAAACAAGTAAAGGAGGCTTTAAGCGTTCATTTTAGCCTCATCTCAGACGTTTGTATCGTGCGACCTATACGAACTCAAACTCAAAAAGTGGTATTTCTTACTACTCGCGGACACTGATGCCGATGTTGTTTATGGTGGTAACACTTATATGGGCGATGGGCCAATTATTGTGCGTGAAAAGATTTTCAACAAGCAGTACTGTTAGTGCTGATAAGTTGAACGTTACAATAACTGCTAATCAGTCCGACCAAAATTGGCGGTGTGCCAGTCTTAACTGTTGCTCATAATGGTGGTTTAGACGGCGCCACTTTAAATTTAAAAACGTGCTTTCTTTGGTGATAATGGAAACGTTATCGAATGTATTGATCTGATCTCAAGGGTATTTGTGAAGTTTACACAGGGTGGTGGCTTTGCGTTGAAAAATAAAATGCAAAATCAGTAGTTCAAAGGCTTTAATATTGAATATCCTAACAGACGATACTATCCACAATGTCCTTATTCTGTGTATTCCAAAGAATGTGGTGTCGATATTACTAAATATCGTAAGCGTACGTTACGTTACTGCTGTAATTGGAAATAATCACGTACAAATTGGATACTCATCTCGAAAATGGCTTTTATACTGCCGGTGGTATGGAATGGATAAGCGGACCATTATCAGGGCAAGCGACTCAAATTATGGATAGTGCTACGAACTCTATTATTTATATGAGTGCTACGAATACAACTCCTAATGTTGGCGATGTGGCATATATATATCCGGGGTGCGATAAAAACCCCTGCAACTTGCAAGGCTAAATTTAATAATTTTAGCAGGAACAGGGCAACGCCTTTACGTTCCATTAAAGGAGACGATACGATGAAATTGACAACAGGTGAAATGATCGCCGAGGCTGCAAAAAGTGGATAGGCACACCGTATCAAAAACAATACTATGGTTCATGGTGTTGGCGTCGATTGCCCTATTTGTTAGTTGCTGCGGTAGTTGATAGTGGTCTAATGAAACGCAATGAACTGGAAATAGAAAATTATTCTAACGAATGGCATTTACATCGTAGTGAAGAAAAGTATTTGAAATACGTTCAAAAAGTAGCTGACGAGGTTCCTATTAATGATATTCGTATAGGTGATTTCTACTTTTACCAATACGGACGTTGCATTTCTCATGGTGCAATATATGTTGGCAATAATTTAGTTGTACATGCGTTTGTTGATCTCAGGCGTTATCTATTCATCTATCGACGATGTATTATTCTATGACGCAAAGGGCAAAAAGTCGCTTGCGTGCGGTTTATAGGTTTAGGAAAGGGGTAAATAATGGGTTTTCGATTTAATCGAGGACGGAATACTACCAATCGTGCTGATATGATTTTCCGACTTCATGATAAATACCGCCTCATATGGTGAGGTAGTGCCGGAAGTACTAGGCACTACACGATTAAGGGCAACATTATTTATTATGATGACTTCACCCCTCATGAACACAAAACCACTACACGTACTGGCAAAAGGCGGTGGCTCTAAGCATATTGAAATAACTCTACACATATACAGTCGCATGTGCGATTGGCTTATGTGAGGGCCCTATACAAGGTATAGGAAAAGTATGGCGAGACAAGGAAATATACGATTATCCTAATGAAAAAATCGAGCTTACCGCCTATAAAGGTGATTATGGACAAGCTCCGTGGCCGTATGTAACTCTAAGCATCCTGAAACAAAGGCGTTACCTTATAGTGGCTTGGCATACATGGCCGGTGTAGTTGATTTAGGCGAACGAGGAAGTTTACCGCAATACAACTTTGAAATAAAAGGGAAATTGCTAGAAACTGGCGACGGTGTAGACGTCAACCCAGCTGACTATATCGTTCATGTATTAAAATCTATCGGCATTGATGATGTTAATATTGACGGCTTGGAACACTACAGGAATATTGCAAGGCAGCTGACATACTTATTAGTACTCCACCAGATAGCAGAAGTTCAAAGGCTCAAACTGTAATTAATGATATAGCTGAGATTACAAACAGCCTTGTCTTTGGTCTACGACCGACTTAAAAATTGTACATTGTTAGCAGATAAGCCCATAGGAACATGGAGCCCATACAATCAAATTCAATATAACTTAACTGCTGATGATCTTATTCCGGCTAGCGATGGACAGTTAGTTATCTATAAGCGGGAAAGATAGTTCAGAAAGTTATAACCAAGCTACTGTTGAATTCATTAATCGTTCTAACGGTTATGAGAGAGAGACAGTCGCTTTTTGAAATTGTAGCCGATGTGCATGGTTTAAAGCCAGCCTCCAAGAAGTCTGCACATTATCTGTACACTAAGGCTAGGGCACAATACTATGCGGAACAGTTAGCCATGAAACGTCTATATGCTAAAAATCAATATACGTTCCGTTTAGATTGGGCGTTCTGTAGATTAGAACCGGGCGACCTCGTTACACTTACTCGGACGAATTATGTGGCCTAAATAAACAGATAGTCGTTATAACTTCTGTATCTGAGGCAGCAGACGGGCAGTTGGAGATAACTGCAGAGGGTAAACCACCCGGCACATATGCTCCCGGGCTAAATACAACGTGCATGAGAACGAGCGACCTTTTATTGATTACAACTGCTCGCACCAAGCGTTAATGATGTTGCTATATTCCAAACAGTTGGCGATGTTGGTGGCAATCAGGTATTTGTTGGTGTTAATGCTCCGAGCGGTTGGGGTGGTTGCTTCGTATGGGTATCAGATAATGGTGAAAACTATCGACGTATAGGATCTATTACGCAACAAGCCAGAATGGGTAAGCTTAAATACGGCTTTGCTCAAAATGGCGATTTCTGTAATGTGATAATCAATCAAGGTGTTTTAAAAAGTGAACACACGTCGATGCTGAACGTGCCAACACGTTATGTTGGATAAAATGGCGAGGCATTAAGTTATGAAACTGTTGAAACCCATCCGGATAATTGGTATACGTTACGAGGTTTAGTGCGAGGCCAATATGGAACTAACGCTATTAATCATGGTGCGAATGAAAGGTTCGTTCGTGTAGACGAGGCTTTTATTCCATTATCCGTATCGTAAAGAGGATATTAACAAAAACAGTATATCTTAAATTCACTTCATTAAATCTATTCGGTAGTAACGAACAAGGGCTTGATGAGGTGAGGAGTATCAATATAAGATAGTGCCTTATTATATCCCAGAAGTGAATAATTTAACCCTATTCACTAAGTACTACAAAATAGGCAACGGAGTATTGTCATTTGATGTGGTAGCTCAATTTGACATACCTCAAATTAATAGCTTTGATACAGTCGAGCTTTGCATCGTGGAGGGCAATGCAGCTTGGAAGTATGGCGGAAATGGTAACGGTCAAATCTCTATTAGTGGTTGTGAACTTGGACATACTTACGAAGTGAAAGCTATCGTTAAGGACGTGCATGGAAACACTTCTCAAGGGGTTTACAAAGTCCATTACTGTGGCTAGGAAAACCGAAATTCGAAATGCTCCACAAGGCTTTTTCTATTACATTCAGTGATAAAGCCAACTTTAACTGGCTTGAAGTACGTAATGCGGACATTGATACGAATTGCGTTTAGATACACGAACAGGCCAAACAGATGGCTTGATTGGTAAAAGTAATAATACTACTTATAGTGGCATGTTACGTTATCGTACTGGCAAAGTATATTTGTACGCACATAACCCAGCCAAAGGCTATGGGGCACCTGCAGAATTAACGTATAACGTGCCTGTTCTCCCTAAACCAACTAACGTAAAAGTTAGTGGCAATCTAAATGGCGTAGGGTTATATTTCCAATCTATTCCAAACCGGTTGCAAGGGTGCTAATGTTCACGTTGATAGTACTGTATATTTCACATCAACGAATGTAATGAACATTCCTTTAGAGGCCGGAATATACCCGTTCAAGTGGCTTTGTGTCGATATCTTTGGTGAGGGGCCAGAACTGACGCCATATCTGCTACTGTTAAAGCTAAAATCGATAGCAAATTACTTGATATGGAGGCTTTTGGGGATAGCTGACATGGATAAGGCAGTTAAGGCTTTAAAATCTGAGGTTGGCACAGTAAAACTAGCGTTGACGGTTTTTAATAGTAAAATTAATCGACCAAGCTAATGCGTTTCAACATAGTATTAGTGATCTCAAACACTAATTTAGGCTCGCAAACTAACTCAAATCTCAAACGGCACTCGAGTTAAAAGTAAATAATGCACTCAATAGCCTTTGACGGTCGAGAAATTATAAGCCGTATCAACTTAATACCAGCAGGCACTAGAATTGACGGCAAATTATTACATGTTACAGGTCAAGCGTTGTTTGATGATAACATCATCACAAAGAAAAATGCCGCAAGCCGGTTCGGTTACTGCCGACTAAAATGCAAGTCGATAGCTTATCATCTATCTCTATTAATACTCGGTGATTTAACAGGCGGCTCTATTACAGGCGGCACATTCAAAAATAGTACTGGCACATTCGAGATAGATCGCAACGGCAATATCAGGAGCTAATATCACAGGCTCACGCATTGACGCAAACCAATTATCAAGCTGGGTTTGAGGTTGAGAACTTCGACATTCAGTGTTCCAAGTGCGGCATGGGGATTATTGCCCTGTTCCGAGAGAGGTATGTAACTGAGCGGATTGCACGTTTGATTCCTGTAGGTTACAACGTAGAGCAAAAGGCTCCTACAGAGAAGAATGGAGACGAGAAGAAAGCCGCTATAACTACAAACCTACTAATTTGAAAATTCAATTCTCAAATTTATCTCACACAAAAAGCTACGATCATGGAGTGAATGCCGGTATCGATTACGATGATAAGTGTGCAGCTTATTCGGCCTCTATTACCGGCGGAGATAATAATTATGGTAGGTTAGTTACTACAGGCATTGGCACTTTATTTGTGTTGTGCATAGCAATTAGGCGATAGTTTTTAATTGCACAAAGGGGTGGCTTATGGTAAAATGATGATCACGCTACACTCTGGACATGATTTTAATTTCACTTATCAAGTTCCAGAGGGTAGCGACTTGCTCTCACAGGCTATACAGGCGTATGTAAGATACGAAAAAGGCCTAATGAGGCGGTAGTATTTGAGCTGAACGCAACAGTAGAAGAAAAGAGCATTACATTCTCACTCGCTGGCGATGTATCGGCGAAGAAACAGCTGCAGACTAAAAGACTTTTGTATATGACTGCATTTATTTATAATGAGAGTGATCATATCAAATTAGGCTACGGCAAAAATAACATTTATTCAAGATATTTCAATGCATTAATCAGAGGAGATATTAATCCTGGCAGAAAACACTTTTCAATATTAAATTCGATACTACAACCACATTAAAATTGTTAGAGGGCACAGAGGCCCTAAAGGTGAAAAAGGCGAGGATGGCCAACGTGGTGAACGGGCGAAAAGGGCGAAGCGGCCCTAAGAGGTCCAAAAGGTGAGCCGGCAAGTGCTGAACGTGCAGCAGAATTGCTTTAAACAAAAGAACGTATATTTGCCGGAGGCAAGTGTTGAAAACAGTTCTTGCGGAAATTGGTTGAATTGTTAGGCGATTCTATCAATGTAACATTTAAACAACTTGAGTATTTCCAACCTGTTGAAGGTCAAGAGTTCCTCGACATTAAAGGGGAACCTCACTTCAAGGTTTCTGTAAAATGGTGAGCGAGAAACGTGAGTTCGAAACCGACAATATGCGTGTCCGATTGCTCCATTTGGTCAAGATGATATTCATGTATCTTATTTTTGATTTGATTGATCGTGAAGTGGGCAGTATCGCCATTGAAAAGGCTTCAAACCCGCAACAGTTGATGAAACATCTCACAGACACAACCGGTGCGAAGTTCGAGAAATATGGTCGCAAATTAGTGCTGCGATTAGCTACATATAACGGAAATTCATTCAATTGGCTTGGTAAATGGAATAAGTCTGATATTGAAACGCTTGAAATTATCAGCGATGCGAAGATCGTTGATGATAGCACTAAAGGTTATAAATATGATGGAATCACCTTCATTATTAAGAAACCGAATAATGTTGCGTTTAGCACAAAATTCTGACAGGGTACAGTGACTGTGAATACTATGGAAAGAACTATTAGCGTGACACCTGATAGTAGTAATATTGAATATGCTGATGGCGTATAACAAAAAGTGGCGTAGCAGCTGGTGATGAATTATAATTCTTAATACAAAGAGGAACACATGGGAGAATTTACACACTTCTTGAAGAGGCGTGGCGAATGCTTACTGAGTCATTCGCCATTAAAGCCTTTGCTTGCGGTGAGTTAGAAGTCGGTATATACATGTTAGGGGCTGAAACACGTACAGGTGTTAGGCATATTCATTTGCCTAGTGTTTTTAGATTCATTCCAAAGTGGACTGCGATTGGCTCATCAAATGTTAGTTGACATGGGTGCAAAACCCTGAAAAAATATCGGCGGTTTTGATAAATACACATAGCCATTCCAGCTGCATGGGGAAAAGGGCTTATATCGTCCAAAACATATGAGAAAGCCATTTGTAACAAAGGTTCTAACCTATTGTTTCTGCCACAGCCGGAGCAGTGGTGTTTTCGACTTCATGACGGCAATTACGTATTCGCAGTCAATCTTGTTTGGCCATATCTCGCATCTGTGGAGTTCTCATCCATTTTGGAGAATATGCGAGATGGTGGAAATGCAACTGTTTCCGGATTATTGGATTTAGTTCAGAGCAAGGTTGACAGCATTTTGAAAAATAATGAGTTTATAAAGGGCTACATAATTGTAGCCCTATTTTTAATTGGAGGTGCATTTAATGAAAATTGGAACACACTTTGACGACTACGAATCTCGCTTGCAGCTGCTATCGCCATGAAGTCGATGAAAACGGCCATAATAAATTGGACCAGTATCATCGATAAACGTTTAGTAGACTTATTAGACGCTATCCGTGAAACGTTTAGGTGCCATTATATATCAATAGTGGTTACCGCTGCCCAGAACACAATGAGGAGAGTAGGGGGCGTTTTGATTCTCAACATTTAGAGGACAGCAGCCGACATTACATACGATGGCATTGATGTTGACTACTTGGCCGAGGTCGCTGAGGCTTGCGGTCAAGAGTTAGGCATTGAGGGCGGTATTGCAAGTAATTACTACTCAGGACTTCGTACACGTTGATGTGAGGGCCATGCAGCACGTTGGAATGATCTGACCAAATAAGGGGCTTATATGTATGAGAAAATCACGAACTCACATCAATGCGGTTAAATCTCAGGATTACTATTAAGCGGGTTATTGTGCTTGTGGTTGGTGTGCTCCTCATTGGTGCATGCCAACTCATTGACGGCTACTTCACCGCAAGAGGCAACTATCAACGTGCCATTGACAAGTTGGAATGAACTCAAAGGGAAACTTGATACAGTAGACGCCTTTAACTCAAGAGCTCAAACTTGTCATTGAACGAGGCTCAGACCCTAACCGCCAAGCAAGCGATAGAATTGAACGAATTGAAGATTATCAACGAAGAACGGAGCAAGGAATTGGCTGAGCTCAAAACTATCAACGAGAAAACAAGGGCGAGAGTTAGCGAAAGCATCGGAATTAATAACCGAGCAGGCGAGCTCATTGGAAACAGCCTCCGTATCATTGAACGAGTTGAAAGCGGAAATAAAGAATAATAAAAAGACAGAACAAAGGTTACGTAGGCAACGTGATACATGGCTATCAGCAACGTTGCACTATTTTCTGCAGGAGTACATGCAAATAACGTGGAGGTGATCCAATATCTCCTTACTGCATAAAGGTGGATATGCAGACAACTTTTGTTAGTTAATATAGGGCAATTTACTATAACGGTAGGTGCCCTTATACAGTTTTGACATCGTTTTGACATCAATTTATATTAAAATATACTGAAATATATAATTATATATGTAGTGTAAAATCTGATTAATACTGGAATTCCTTGATTTTATAAATGTGTATTAAATGCCACGCCATCTTGAGGGGGGGTGGTGAGCGTACGCTCGTGAGGGTTCAAGTCCCTCCAACCGCACTCAAAATATAAGGACCTACAGTTTACTGTAGGTCTTTTTTTGCTATAATATTTAAAGTTGTAGGTGTATATGGGAGAGAGAAATGAATAAGAAATATTTTGTACTGATGCTGCTTTCACTAACATTATCTAGTCATTTTAGTTTAGCGGCAACAGTGGACGGGGTAAACCCTAATACCAGTACTGAACTAAAAAATAATGCAAAGTCAAACCAGTCTGTACAAACTAAAGCTCCTGTGAAATTAGAATTTATTGAGATTATTCCTGGTGCTTTTAAAGCTGTTATAAGGGATAAGTCTATAAATCCCAAAAAGCTTTCAATTGAAGATGAAATTACATTAGAACGGAAGGAGAAGGAGCACGCTTCTCAGCGATTTAAAATATCAGAAAAACCTGATTTTGGTAGTGAATACAAAACGTTCGATCCACTTTATAATGATAAGGATGAAACAGCGCTAAAAGAAATTAAACACTATAATACTGAATCAACACGTAATGAAGGCTATTTTATTGGTGGTCGAGATAAACCTTTACGCATTGTGAGCCCATATATGAAAAAGAATGGTCAAGGTGAAATTAAGCTAACAAATCCCATTAATACTAAAGATTATAGGACACGTGCTGATAGGGACAAAGCAAATGAAAAGGCAATTCGAGAGTATTTAGATAAAAAAATAAAGGGCATGATTTATTTACAGTCCGTTCTAAACAGGAAATAAAAGAGTCACTAGAGAGCCTGTTTAAACCTATAGAATTAATTGAGTATCCTATCAATAATCCCAAAGATTATAAAATGATGCCTATGATTCCAGGTTTCCCAAAGACAATACCTGGTTTTGCAAAAAATATTCATATGCATAGTAATCCAAGTCTTTTTTTCAAGGTAGGGCTTATGTACAATTTGCATTTGGCGGCACACCGGAACAATTAAAGCCATATATAGATGAAGCACGTTCTAACTCTAAAGTGGTTCTTTCAAAATCTGATTTATCCAATGTTTATGTTAAACAATTTATTGATTCGAAGATGGACTATGCAGATTCCCTGTCTGCATTAATCCCAAGGTCGATATTAACGGTAAAGAATACAACCGTGCCGATGGGTAAATTTATACAAGAGCGACAAGACCATCCAATTGATAAATCTGTAGATGAAATATATGAGTTGGAAAATCAAGTACTAGCAGAATTCAATAAGGTACAGATTCCAGATGAAGACAATAGTGCAAAGTATAAGAGATATTTTGAAATTCGTAAACGAATACAAGATGTGCGAGATGCATTAAAGCCTAAACAAGATTATGAAAATAAGCGTTCCAAAGATAAAGTGTATCCAACTTATACTGAAAAAGAAAATCGAAAGCATCAGCAACAATATTTGCATAGATTGTCATTTAATGAAGATTCAGTAGAAATACCTGATAATTATGTATTATATGTATTTGATTTTGGGGGCACTTGGAATCATCCCTATTCTTTAGGTGCTGCAGTCAGTCCAGATAGAAACTATATCATTTATTTCTGCCAACAAGGTTGATTATAAAACAATAAAAGGTAGCAACATATATATTGCTACCTTTTTTGCTATATCCATCTAGGCAGAACTTCATATTATATGTACAATCATAGTAATTAATACTATACATTTGTGTGTGTAAGTTTATATATGAGAGAGGCTTATGGAATTTAATTATGGCGATACGCTGCGTATCCGAAGTGATTTATATACGATCTTAGGCAAGATACGCTACATTAATACTCATGGGCATATATGGTATGAGTATAAATTAGTTAAACATAGTAATAACAAGGCATTTTGGCTTCGTTGGGATAAGAAGCGAGATGCGTACCACTTTTCCAAGTTGTGTGGTAAAGCGCGACCAACAGATATGACACTCGTAGATAGTGGTTATAAGATGGTAACGGGCACTTGGGGTGAGGTGGACGTAGGTACTACTGATACTGCTAAATGTAAAGAGTATGAAAATGCTGATGGTACGGCTACGTTTTCTGTTGAAGCATGGGCTTTTGAAACGGACTATTCAAAAGGCTTTTACATTAATAAAGAATATGTATCTGTGGAGAAAGATGTAGAGATGACCGATACCATTAAAGATAGAATGGATACGGTTAAGATAATGAAGTTCGTAGGACCTATCGTTTGGATTTTGGCAAACGTACTAATTTTTATGCCAAGGTTTGATATTCAAATCCTGCATGATATACATAATTTTCTTACCTGGCCTTATATAGTAGGTGGGAATATAATCATTGGTATCATTGTGGCTTTTGTCCTCTTTAAAAGATAGCATCTAGAAAATCAGGGATATACTATATTAAAACAAAAGGTAGTAACATATGTATAAATATAACCTTCAGTATCTAATTTACTTTTTGAGTTTTAGTAATGCAGTAGCCTCATAGTATTGGGCTTGTATTGAA